>JAEEGL017444963.1_pt1 | contig 88617 bp, 79 predicted proteins | sample 9134231 | NCBI WGS metagenome assembly JAEEGL01 (sample SAMN16246548, study PRJNA631951) | gut metagenome | biome: gut microbiome; feature: rumen; material: fiber-attached | host: Bos | place: Iran: Karaj | collected 2018-10 | reverse complement strand
ATATTGGGCAAATACTGCAGAAAAAGACTTTGGAAAAATAATGTTCTACACATCTGCAAGAAATATGACACCTGAAAATTACGAATATATTATTAATTTGCAAGAATTAAATAAGCAAGTATTGAGTGGAAAGCCAAAGTTTTGGATAGCAGGACTTCGTTACCCTCACGATTATACCCAAATTCAAGGTCATGAATATTTAGATCCACTAAGAGACGATATGGATATAGTAATGACACAAACAATATTAGATTCAGATAATGGCAATACCGGACTTCCTAGAACTGATATAGATATTATAAAAAAAGATGATTTTATTGAATTGCTAAAAAATAGAAGAAGAGAACTAATCCATGATTATACTCAAATAGGTAGTAGAGGAGCTAGTGAAGCAGTAGCTAGTATTGAAAATAAAAATAATTCAGAACATTTAATATAATAATAGAGAATAGTTTAACATTTTATTACAAAAAAGATTATGTAGACTTCTTTGAATAACAATAAATTTTTAAAAATATACAAACATCTTCCCTATGTTTTGCGAACAAGTTTTCGTTCTTTAAATAAACTGTATATTAGAAGATTTACAGAATCTTTATACGTTTAAAGTCATTTACTACCTTATGTTTCAATATTTATATGGATAACAATTATTATTAAAGACTATAATTAGAAGATTTTACAATTATAGTCTAATTTTATGCAAATTTTAAATATTTTGTAATCCTTGATATATCAATGTTTTCGGACGCACGAGAATCGTTTTTAAACCGTTTATAATTGAAAGTCATATAACTTGTCATCTAAAAAACTATTAAAACCTTTTAAATATCAGGTTTGCAGTTTTTTTGCAACAAAAATTATTATAAATATATACTATTATAATATCATGAAAATCGCTAAATATTGCTAAAATAAAGGCTTGCGAGAATCCGTTTTAAGCTGTTTTTATAAGAAAGCAATATAACATGTTGCCTAAAAAATTGACAAATCATTGATATTATTGGTCTTTAAAAAATCAGTTAAAATAAGCCAAAAAATCGACGCACGAGAATCCGTTTTAAGGCGTTTTTATAAAAAAGCAATATAACTTGTTACCTCAATATTTGCTAATAATTGATATAAAAGAGTTAGAAAGATTTTATTGAAAACTGATCTATATTTTCTGAAAAAAGCAACCTTCGAAAATCGTTTTTAAGACGTTTTTATAAATTAGGCATATAGTTTGTTAGATTAAATTATAAAACAAAGAAATATAAGGTAAGAATAGTAAAATAATTATAGTAAATAAATAAATCTTCAATTAGCTAAATAATATATAGAGAAAAAGAAAAATTAATAAGAGTTATTTAAAAGAAAAACTAAATATTAGTAAGGGAGGAGTAAAAGAAGAGCAAATATGGCCTATTTTGTTTAATGCAACATTGCGCAAAATCAAAGTTTTGTGCAAATTGGAGTAGGATATCTATAAGATAGGACATTTTATATAAATACATTATATTTAAATATTTTTATAATATTTATAGTTTTTTTATTTTTTTCATCTCAACTTACTTATTGTTCTCAGATAAATAGTCTTATTTCATACAGAATATTGATTATATTTACTCCTATTTAATAAAAAAGCTCCTCTATTTTAAAGCGCTCATTTGTTCGCTTTTACTATTATGTTTGTATAAAAACGAAAAAACCACCGATTTCTCGATGATTTTCCCGTTAACAGATACATTTCATCTGTTATTAAAGAAGTCCAAAATCCAATTCACCTGTCAGTACAATTGCAGTAAGATCAAAATTTGAGAATTCTCTTGAGATGATTTCTACGCCTGTCGCCTCTTCTCCAAAGAAATGGTCTTTTGCAGCTTGCTTATCTCTCCAACACTTTTTATCTGTCAGCAGTACCTGATATTTACCATTCTGATATATACCGGGCCGATTATTAGTACTCAGTACATCTCTAGCTGCCACGTATTGCGGCATACTGTATGGAAACTCGAATTCCCACAGATGATATACAGGTTCCCTGTCAACAAGATTAGATTTAGCAGGATAAACTTCTACAGCAACATTTTTCCATTTTCCGATTGACTCAAGGATTGATACTCTAGTTTCATAACTGGGATCAATAAAATGCATAGCATAAGTCTGCTCGCTGATTACCCAATGAAAGATTGGCATACCTCCTGTAAGCCAGCTGAACGGGAGTTTGCCCGCACCTACACATTGAATCTTACCGTCTTCTGTTCGGTATCCCGTTATTTTACTCCGATTTAAGATGGAATACCCAATGTCACACTTTGTGAATTTCATAATTTGTTTCTCCTATATGTGTAATTTTCGGTTACATAATAATTTTACCACATATTAAGTCGAAAAACAAATGCTATGCCTTATTTTTCATTGTTTTAATACAATCCGTTAAGGTATTACCTGTAGTTTGAATTGCATTCATTCCGGTACTAATTGCAGAATTAACATTTTCTAGCTTATCATCAAAAAAGAACATGTTTTTAGGATCATCATCTATTTCTTTTATTACATATTTAAATATATTTTCATCAGGTTTAATCATTCCTATTTCAAATGATAAAAACAATTTATCGAATATACTAGTATCAAATAAACTAGAGAAATCTTTAAAAGCTAATTCATGTAAATTTGATAGTAAGTATACTCTATTCCCTTCTTCTTTAAGTTTTTTAATTTCATAATAAGCATTATCAAATACTCCACCATATTTTTTACCAATATCAAGATATGATTCTTCATATTCTTCAGGAGTTAAATCTTTTTTATTAAAATATGGCTGTAAATTATAAACAAATTCTTTTGTATTAATATTACCTGTTTCATATTTATAAAAGTTTTTATAAAACAAATCTTCTAATTCAGGTGTATCACATTTTACAAATGAAGATTCATCTTTAATTAATTCATATGGAATAGGTTTTAATAATACTCCACCCATATCAAAAATATAATGTTTAATAGACATTTGTTTCCTCCACTTTTTGTTATTAGTTATTTTGCTCTAATATAATATTTCCTTTTTCGTTACGTATTGCATCATATACATCAGATAAATCTTCAATTTTTTTTGTTTTAACATTATTATATTCTGTAACTTTATAACTAGATGTGCCAGAAGGATGTCCTACAGGATAATAAGAAGTTTTTTCTTCAATTATTTTATCATTATAAACGTAGTAAACTTTTTTAGGTCCATCAACAGATGATTTATCATCTGTAAACTTTATTTTATAGTCATTAGGTATAATTTCAGTAGAATTATCACTAGTAGTGTTTGAAATATTATTAGAAGTATTAGTATTTGAGAAATCTTTATTTAAAAATACTAGGACTAATAAAACGATTAGTAATAAAAAAATAGAAATACTAGATATAATTATAATACTTTTTTTATCCATTTTTATCTCCTTATTATCCCTCCTCTATGCTATTTATTCTTCCAAAAAGCAAGTATCCAATAAATGTATTCAATGAAAGGAACTAAAAATTGAATTAATACAAACAAATATAATTCAAAAGACAATAGCATAATAATTAATTTTATATGTTTATTTTTTATTAAATCACCTAATAAAAATATAATAACAGGTATAATTATAAATAAAGAAGGACTTTTGAATAAAATGAGTACAACTAAAGAAGCAACCGTTAAAACAATATTAATAATTCTCTTTATTATTTTATCTTTCTTTTTAAATAACCAAATAATATAGCCAAAACTGATAATTAAACAAACTATAACTATAGTAATATAAGTAGATTGATGTAAAGCCAACTCTATTCCAGGTATAATTTTGAAGAATATAAATTTTTCATTAGATGGTCTTAGTACATCATTATTTCCATAATAACTAACAATTTGAATCATAGTTGATGTTAGTTTCTTTAAAGAATCAGTATTAACATTATCAAAACTATCATTTTCAGAATGATAGTTAAATGCATCAGCTGTTAAAGCAAAATCTAAAATAGTATATCCGTTCTTAGCAAATAAGAAGGCATCTGATGTCTCTCCTTGAAAGAATTTACTATCAGGATTGTGCAATATATCATTAGTTATAGAATAAGACACTTCTTTATTAATAATTTTGAAACACTGCTTAGCAATATTACCATTAGTATAATGATAAAGAATAGGATTTCCAGAACTACCACAATTATCAAAATTAATTATTAAATCAAATTTTTGGCTATTACTTTTAACAAACTCATTAGCGCCCCATAAGCCAGCTTCTTCTCCATCAGTAAATAAAATATAAATATTATTTTTAAAATTTTGATTGTTATACAATCTAATGGTTTCTAATAAGCCTGCAACAGCCATTCCGTCATCACTTGCCCCATAAGATTTTTCAGCACTATCATAATGAGCAACAAGTAAAATATTTTGCCCATCTATTTTATTATTTTTTGATAAAGAAACTAAAATATTAGTAAGTGATCTGTCTTTATATTTACTAACATTATAATTATATGAATCATCTAGAGCTTTATCAAAATCAATTGTTCCTCCAATTTCTTTATCATAATACTCATCAAATGAATTATAATTAAGTTCATTCTTTATAAATGCATCTACATCGCCATTTGGAGCATTCTTTTTAAAATCTTCATAGGTCTCATTTTTTATTCTTTCATATTCATTTTTTTTCGTTTCTTTTATTTCAGTAAAAAACTTTTCATCTAATGGAACACTAATTTTTTCAAACTCTACATTACATTCTTCTAGGCATCCTATAATATAATCCCTAACATGATAATTTTCTTCAGAACCAATAGGATGTTTTTCCCTAGTTATATTATATAAGAAGCTTAATGCCATTAAATTATCTTGCTTTACTTTATTTGCTTCAGAAATTGTAATAGCTTTAAAATCTTTAGGTGGAGTTTTCTTAATTATAGGCCTAACCTGTAAAAAACCCAATATTATTACTACAATTGTAATAATTGAAATTAATAATGTACTTATTTTTTTATTCATAAATCATCCTTATAAAAAATTTTATATTTCTTCTAAAAATAGATTTCCATTTTTATTATCAGGTAAATCATCAGTTTGCATTTCTTTATCTTTTTTTCCTAATAACATAGTATCTAAAGCTTTATGCTTATAGTATTCTCGCGAATCAACTTCTACATCATGAATTAAGCTTCCTTCATTTCTTTCCAACATTACTTCATTTAGAAATATAGATTCTTCTCCAGCACTTATATAAAAAGGAATCATTACATCTAAATTTGCACATGCAAAACTAATTGCATCTATAGTTCTTCTGCAAGAATCTATACCTGGTTCTGAACCAGTCACAAATGAAGGAGTTGTTAAACGTTCTCTATCAGCATCAGAATATACAACACCTGTTATTGGATTTAATTTAACTAAATCTACATCTTGATGATCATCTAGAAATGTAGTTTTATGAAAAATATAGCTAGCTTGCGAAATTTCTGCAGGTGTTAAACTATATGCATCTTTTAAGCCATCTCCAAAATCATAGCAAAGTTTTACAAAAGGTCTATTTCTTGCATCTCTTATAATAAAAGCTACAACCTTTTGATTACTTTTTCTCTTGCTCATTTTATATCCTCCTTTTTACATAACCATAAAAATAGAAGTTTCTTCTAAAAATAAAAATACTAGGACAATACTTGAAATAATTGCCTTAATCGGTTTATGTGGTCTATTAGACTTGAATATCATAATATTATTAATAATCAAAGCAATAATCATAACCACTAAGTTTGCACATCGTATGTAAGGATTAGCTTGACCTGGAAACATAATAATACTATTTTCTCTAGCTTCCATAGAATTATTAAATTTTTCAATTTTTATACGCATAAGGTCATAGACTATATTATTTACTATAAATCCAATAACTAGAAAAAATAAATTTACAACCAAATAATAAACTGGTATTTTATATTCTTCTATAACTTCATCTGTTTTTTCATTTGTTTTATCTTCCATATTTTACTCCTAAACATTTTCTTTATTACGAGTCTTTTGTAGTTTTGCCCAATTATATAAACCAATAAAGGCCATAATTAAATAGATAGATTTTTTAGTTAAATAAACTGGATCAAATGCTACTACATACATTGCTACTGCAATAATATCTTGTATTAACCACCAAACATATTGTTCTCTGAATCTAAATAATTGAAGATAAGTAGCAACTATACCCATTGAAGTTACGAAAGCATCTAATAGAGGTGTTGTACCATCTAGCTTATTTAAAATCCAATAACATAGACCACCAACTACTAAAACAGCTATAGCCGAAAGTATATTCTGAGAAGTTTTAAGTTTTCTAGCAGTAGTTTTTTCGGTTTCAACTTTATCTCTATGTTTAGCCCATACATACCAACCAGATAAGTTAAATGGTAAATATATAAATAGTTCTAAGCCTAAAGTTCCCCAAATCTTATGATATACAAGAAATATTGCATAAACTATTGTATTTACTAAACCAAATATATAACTAGATATACTTGCTTTAGCACAGAAAAATATACATATAATACCACAAATCGCGCTAATAAAATTAATTATAGTAAGCCAAGGTGGATTTGAACTTTTAGCTGGATTAGAAAATGCATTATAAACTGAAATACCAGCAATAACAATCATAATAATGATCATTAACCATTCATACCATTTAAGGCTTTTAAATGATTTTTTTAGACCATCCATTTTTTTCTTTCCTCATCATCTTTCATATTTCTAAGTTTAGTTCCACTAATTGGAAATTTACTTCTATCAACATCTATTATTTCATAGACTGCATCAGGATAAGCTCTGCTATAATAATCAGCATATTCAGGTTCACTTCCATAGACAGCATCTAAATGCCCACATACATTCAATACTAAATCTGTTTCTTTATCCCAATCTTCTGAACCGTCCTCTTTTTTGCATTTAGTAACATCAATAGATGCAAACTCAACATTATCAAACATTTCGCATGCTTTTTTGATATGCTCTTCCCTACTCTTTACTGTTAGCCATTCTTCTTTTCTAGTTTTAAGTATTTCTAACTCTTGATCATTTCCATGAAATAATATAACGTAAAGTTTTTCACATTGTTTGCTAGCAATATCAACGCAATGCAAGTGTCCTTTATGAAAAGGCATAAACTTACCACCATACATTCCAACTTTATATTTCTTTTCTCCCATTAACTTCCTCTTTCTTAATTTCTATAACCAACTGATTCATCTTCAGAATATTTCAATGGATCATTTACAGAACCTACAAACCATACTTCACCATTATCCTTGTCTCTAATAACATACATATATGGTTTGTCAAAAGTAATATCTATTTCTTCAATAGGAACATCAAAATAATAGTCGAAGAAATCTCCTGCCCCAAGACCACCAGCTATAGTTGCAGCAGCTGCTTTGATACCATCTTGAGTAAATTCTATATTTGCTTTATGTAATACATCACCTATAAATATTCCCTTTTCAGATGTCATTTTACTTAAATCTGCTTTATTTTGTTCAAATATATCTGTAATACCTAATTTCTTTAAATCTTCTAAAAGATTTAAATTATATTCATATTTAAATTTAGGAATATTACCTTTAATATAAGTAATAACACCATCTTTTGAATCTTCAACCGAAATATCTTTTAAATTTCCAACTAAGCTATTTATTTTATTAGCATCTATAGAATTTATAAATTTAGATAAGTCTTCTTTAACTGGCATAATACCAATATACTCAAGGCTTGTTCCATCGTATTCTTTTAAATCTTTTGCAAAAATCTTCACTTCATCATCTACGTAATATCTAAAGTCTGTTGTTTTAGTAACATTATGATAGTTTTCATTTATTTCTTTAATATAATTATCGCAATACTCTTCTGCTTTAGCTTTTAAATCAACTCCAGAAGTTGTTTTTGAACCTAGAAATTCTTCACATTCATATTCATCTACATCTGGTTTACTAAAGTATTTAATAAATTCATCTGTTACAGTTTTTCTTATTTCATCTTCACCTAGTTCTTTAACTATATCATAATTATTAATAGCGGCTTGAACTTCCATTGATGATACTTCATCACCATTATCAAATTTCAATTTTGTTAAATCCATATTTCCAGTCCAACCAAACTTTTCATGAGCATAAGTACAATCATAATCTATAAGATTTAAAAACTTATTATTCCAATCCATATCTATTGCTAATGCGTTAATTATAAAGAATTGATAGCTAGGGTCTATACTATCTAACATTTTAGGAATAATATTAAATGTTTTATCAGCAATCCATTTATTAACAGCATCTGGGCTATTAAAACTATCAAATTGAACTTCTGCTGCATAATTCTTTTGTAAGTTAGAAATAAATCCAGCTAAAACGCTTTCTTTAAAATCATTTTTTACAAAGAATGAATTTGCTAAACTTAAATTTTTACTAGATTTATAAGTAGGTAATTCATAATCACCTAATACTTTTTCAATTTGTTTAGCAGTTTCACCGTCAGATGCTTCTTGTAACATTTTCAAACAATACTTTATTGATAATGGACTATAAATCATATTTTCTTTATTTTCTTCTTTTAAGAAACTTAAATCAAAATCAGATAATTTTCCTTCTTCAATCTTTTCCTTGCTCACAGTATTGTCTTCAATTTCCATAGTTTTATTTTGTTCTGGAAGTTGTTCTTTCTTTTCTGTATTATCATCTTTTTTCATAAAGAATTTAGTGTAAGCAAAACAACCACCTGCACAAATAGCACAAACAATAATTAAAATAATTATTATTTTAGCAGCCTTTCCTTTCTTTTTTTGAGACTTCTTGTTTTCAATCTTTTCTTCTTCCATATAATCCTCCTTTATTGATATTTTAAACTATATTCATTTAATTTAATTTTAATTTCACCACTATGATCTTCGTAGATTCTATTAGAAAAATCTTGCTTAGTAACAAATCGTTCATTTTTAACTAAATTAGATACAGCTATAATTGCATTAAAACAATGATGACATATTTTTTCATAAATAGTTAAAATTTCTAAGAAACTAATTCCACTTTCAACATTACATGTTCCTTCTTTAAGTCTAGAAATATGTCCTGTTTTATACTCTTCTCTTTTCATTTCAGAAACTTCTTTTAATGCTTCAATATTTATTACTAGTTTTAAATCTTTATTTCTAATAATTTCAATTGTATTAAAAATAATTTCTTCTGTTAATTGATATAAATTAACAAGTTCATGCATTGCAGCATCAGATATCTTAATATCATTTTCATTCATATGCTCAATTGTTTTAGCTAATCTATATGCATAGTCTCCAACTTTTTCTACTTCTGATTCAATTCGCATAAGAGCAGAAACAGAAGTATTTTCTTCATCAGAGAGATTTAATTTACCTAGCTGAACTAAATATTTAGTAACAACTTCTTCCATTCTATCTATAGTATCTTCTCTAGCCTGAATCTTCTCAAGTTTGGAATTGCTGAATTCATTAAATAAAAGCAACATAGATTTAGTAAAATTCTTTTCAGACAATTCTGCCATTTTACTAATAACCTGCGAACTATTAGAAATAGCTATACTTGGTAATGTAGTTACTCTGTCATCAAGTTTATCTAAAGATGATCTATAATCATCTTCTTCCTCATCTTCTTCTATGTTAGAGTCTCTAACAGTTAGCATAGTTAATTTCTCTATTTGACCGATAAACGGGAACAATACAATAGTCGAAATAATATTAAACAAAGTATGGAAATTAGCAATTCCACCCATATTTACACTTTCATTCCAGAAAGGAATACCCCATATAGCATTGAAACCATATATAAGTATTAAGAATAAAATAGTTCCAATTAAGTTAAAATATAAATGAACACATGCAACTCTTTTCGCATTTTTATTAGAGCCAATACTAGCTAATATTGAAGTAAAACAAGTACCAATATTTTGTCCTAGAATTATTGGAATTGTTGTTGACCATGTAACAATACCTGTTGTTGAAATAGCTTGTAAAATACCAACAGTAGCAGCCGAACTTTGTACCAAAGCAGTAACTAATGCACCAACTAAAACACCTAGAATTGGATTAGATAGTTTTTGGAATATAGTTCCCAAAATAGGTAACTCACTAAATGTACTTGCCATACTTACCATAGTAATCATTCCAGTGAATAATAAACCTAAGCCTAAAAACAAATAACCAATGTCTCTTGTTTTTTGTTTTTTCCCTTTGCTTATGATTATTAAACTTATAACAAGAATAATTGGAGCAAGTGTAGCAGGCGATAATAATGTAAGCCAACTACTTCCCTGTATTCCAGCTAGCCTTAATATTTGTGAATTAACAGTAGTACCAATATTAGCACCCATAATTATTGGAATAGAATTTCGAAGCCCAAGTATTCCAGAACTTACTAAACTTACAACTATTACAGTTGTTGCAGCTGAACTTTGAGTAGCTACTGTAATAATAAAACCAACAAATAAACCTTTAAAAGGATTACTTGTTGCAGTACTTAAGAAATTCTCAAGTTTACCTCCTGATAATTTCTTTAACTGTGAACTAAGTAATTTCATACCATAAATAAGGAGTGCTAATCCTCCTAGCATTTTAATTGCTGACAATAAAACATCCATTTTTTAAGCTCCTAAAAAATAAAAATCAATAATTTTAGGCATAAAAATATCCATTACATTATAAATATACAAAATAATTATAACATAATGGTTTTTGCTAAATTTAAATGATTATAAAAAGAAATATTAATAATATAATTTTGTAATAAAAAAGAGAGGTCGTTTGCGCGAACAAACGACCCCCTTCTTTCAGCTGTATATAGTTAGTGGAAGACAATCTTCATAACCACAATCAGCAGAAAGATGCATCCGATGACCAGAGCAAGGTTTGCCATAGCAGGAACCTCAATAATCCAGATGATCAGTAACACCAGGACGACGATGGTCAGGATGAGTTTTGCGATTTTGCTCGAGAAAATCCAAGCGATAAGGTAAATGCCACCTTTCAGCAAGAAGAGACTCACAAAAAACAAAATCACAGCAGCGATGAATAAGCCGATAGCAGTCATGGCAGTGCTCCTTTCTTGTCTGCATATAGCAGTTTTCGTCATATTGATTCGATATAAATTAATTATATCATAAAACAACAAAAAGTACAATTTTATGTAAATTGAATTCCTCCATAATCTATGATCTCACAATCAGGAAAATCTTTAATTTTCATATTATATTTATCTAAAAACTCTAATAATTTTACTATATTTTTATCTCCTAAAAATTCTAAGCTACCAAATAAAATAAATGTATTATCTATTATACAGGTAGCACCACCAATAAAACCCTTCATATTAGAAAAATGATTATTTGAATCAAGTAATTTAATACTATCTGGTTCTAAATATAATACATCTATACTATACTTGATACATTCATCATAAATTCCTTTATCAGATGTAATAAGCGCATTTTCATTTATAGGTCTACAAGAGCAATTACTATACCCTTGCTTAACATTAATTTTGATTTTATTTGTTTCATCAATAGTATTTAAAACTCTTTTATCTACATGTTCAAAATTACCAATTGCATAGTTTCCAAATATACATACATTATAATAAATATCATTAGGATATGGTAATTTAGGATTTTTCTCCCCTATAATCAAATTAGAAATTTTAGGTTCTAATAAATCTTTTATACAAGGAGCACAAATTATTTTATCATCTACTTTTGTTATAAATATATCTGGATGAGAAGAAATCTCATCATACAATTGATCAAACTTAGGAAGTTCAATTAATTTGCCAAAAGAAGATAAATACTCCTTCTCTATTTTCCTCATTCTATTATCAATAATAATTTTCATTAAATTACCTCTCTAATTAAAACTATTTACATTATACAAGATTTTTATCAAAGATAACATATTATTGATTTTAATTTTTCTATTTATTATAATACCTTTAAGATTGATAATATTAGGAGAAAAAAATGATTTCAAGAGATGATAACCCAGAATTTTTAAATGACTTTTTAGATTATCAAGCTACAATCTTAAATAAGTCACCTAATTCAATAAAAGAATACAATTATGATATTGCTCATTTCTTGCGTTATATCAAATTTAAATTTGGTGAAGCTCAAATGGATGATGATGTTGGCCTTGCTAATGTAAAAATAGATGATATGAGCATTTCAACGATTGAAAAAATCAGACTTGAAGATATACATGCATTTTTGGGTTATATGAAAGAAAGTTTTTCTAGTAGGCCTGCTACTCTAGCTAGAAAGGTTTCTAGTATAAGAATATTTTTTAATTATATGCATAATAAAACTAAAAAAATATCTAATAACCCAGCTCAAGATTTAGAAACTCCAAAATTAGACAGAAGACTTCCAAAATACTTATCTTTAGAACAAAGTCAAGAATTATTAAAAGTTGCAGCAAATCCAATAGAAACAACTCACGGTAATCACGATAATTCTAGTAGAAATTATGCAATTATTACTCTATTTTTAAATTGTGGTATGCGTCTTTCTGAACTAGTAGGAATTAATATAAAAGATATAGATTTTTCTGAAGAAAAATTAAATGTTATTGGAAAAGGTAATAAAGAACGTACAATATATTTAAATAAATCGTGTGTAAATGCAATAAAAAGCTACTTAGAAGATAGACCAAAAGAAGGTGTTAAATTCGATTCAAGAGATGCCCTATTCTTAAGTGAGCAAAAAAGAAGAATTTCCAATAGAACTGTTCAGTACATTGTAAAAGAAGAATTAAAATATGCTGGAATAGATCCAAATAAATATTCTGTTCATAAATTAAGACATACTGCAGCTACTCTAATGTATAAATATGGTAATGTTGATATTCGTGCATTACAAGAACTATTGGGACATGAATCAATTTCAACAACAGAAATTTATACTCACGTTGATAATGAACAAATTAGAAATGCAGTTGAAAGTAACCCACTTGCAACTGAATATGTAAAACCTATTAAAACAGTTACAGAAGTAAAAGAAAATAATAATAAAGGAGATTAATATGGAAAGAATTGGTTTTTTTGCAGGAAGTTTTGATCCTTTCACTTTTGGACATTTACACGTTGTAAAAATTTCATCAGAGCTTTTTGATAAAGTAGTAATTGGTATTGGAAAAAATCCAGCTAAAGAAAGAAGATTTGATGAGCATGTAATGGCTGATGCAATAAGAAAAGTACTAATTAATGAAGGTATCAAAAATGCTGAAGTAGTTGTATATGATAATTTATCAGTAGATACAGCTAAAGAACATGGATGTAACTTTTTAATTCGTGGTATTAGAAACGGAATGGATTATGACTTTGAAGAAACACTAGCATCATTTAATAAAGAAGTATCAGGAATCGAAACAATATATATAAGAGCTGGTGAAATTGGCCCTATAAATTCTACTATGATAATGGATTTATATAGAAACTATGCTGATTTAACAAAATTTTTACCTAAAGAAATAATTGCCGTATTATAATAATATAAAAATGAAGAAAGCACCCTGCCACAGAGGCGGAGTGCTTTCTTTTTAACTTTAATCCGATATAAATGCCATACGGCTTTGAATCAATTGTTAGTATTACTTAATTCTGTACCTCATGTCTCACTGGATTCGAATCAATCGTCAATGCTCTCAATTCAAAATCATGTCCGATGCAATACTTAATGATTCTCTCAAGCGCATCTGCTGTTTTTTGATGGCCAGCACCATCATGCAAAAGGACAACGTTCATATGATGGAACTCAATTTGTCTGATGACGTTTAAGTAAATATCATTTGCTGAATAATTTTTATCACTATCGCCAGAGTCAATATTCCAATCAAAATAGGAATACCCCTCCTCTATGGCTTTTTGTGTTGCCTCAGTCATAACTCCTTCGCAGTATTCTTTGGAAACTGTATTTGACGAACCACCAGGAAATCTAATAATTTTAGATGTATATCCTGTCTCGTTAAGAATTGCAGTCTCTAATCTACGGAAGTTTTCCATGACGCTATCAGCGGATTGATAAATACTATAGTCATGAGAATAACCATGGAGTCCAACAGTATGACCACTACCAATCTCCTGCCTAATGAGTCCTTCATCTTCATAATCAAATCCATTAACAAAAAAGGTTGCTGGCACGCCATAACGATCTAATATTTCAAGAATCTGTGGCGTAATTTCTTTGTTCGGTCCATCGTCAAAGGTGAGATAAACAGTGGTTTTTTCATCAGAATAAACAACTCTCTCTGCTTCATCTGTATTACCAGAGCTATCAGCTACCGTATACTTCATCCGATATTCGTTATTGTTAACCCTTTTGGGGGCCACTTTAACTTGTGATGAAATATCTCCGTCATAGTTATCTACACAGTGAAAACCAGGTTCTAAGAACTCATCAACATTGGGCTCATATTCTATGGCATCTCCTAATAACTTAATAGATGGTGAATCATTATCAACTACTTTAACCTTTATAGTGCTCGTACTGTCGCTAAGAAAAGGTCTGTAGTAAATATCATATTCGCCAACCTTATTAAAGTCGATGTCGTACTTCAAGTCGCCCAATTTAGTTACGTCAAAGCCCAGTACCTTAGTTTTCACAGGATCAAACTCGTCTTCGGTCATGGTGCCAACAGGTATCTCTGTCTGACTTATTGTAGTCTTAGCAGTCAAAACTGCAATCATGTAATACGAGAATGAAAACCCGACAATGGAAAGAAGAATCAAAAACACTAAACCGATGTTAATCAATTTATGTTTAAGTTTTCTTCTTTCGATGCGTTTAATCTCACTTTCCGTCAGCCGACGTCTATAAGTGCGATTAGGCCCTTTAACAGTTACATATCTTTCCCTTTCATTCATATATAAGCTCCTCCATAAGCTTGTCTAAAGGGTTAATGCGCCTGCTATCAAATTAAAGTTTCCTCATACAGTCTGTATCCTCATTAAACTGTTCAAATAAGGATAACTTTAATTTAAAGCTTCATTAATTATACCACTTTTAGCCCCAAAATGCAAAAAAAGAGCCTAAATACAAGTGTATTTAAGCTCTTATATTATTAAAATGCTTCAAATTCTGCATATTCTTCTTTTAATCTGACATATCCCATTTCTATCCATTCATTATAAGCTAAATTAATTCTAAATAATAGTTTTGGTTTATCACCAGCTCTGTTCTTATCTACGACACATACATAATATCTAATATTTGGATTAGGATCATTAAATATTTCTTTAGTTTCTAAAAACATTTCTGAATCGGAATATTCATATTTGTTTAAACTATTTCTATGTATTTGTTTAAATAAAGAAAGTGTATCAAATACTTCTTTTACATTTTTACTAACTGATAAATCATTTACAGTTAAGTTAATTGGTAAAGTTTGGTTATCTAAAAGCTGTATAGATGCACCCACGAAGATATCAAATTTTTGAGCAAGCTCAGATAAAACTGTAGCTGTTTTCTTTAATTCGTCTGATTTACCAATACTAGCAACTTCAGTTTTCAAAGTATCATAAAATACAAACTCAATACCATCTTTATACATATAGTTAGAAATAACTTCATGTAAATCATTATTTGAATACTCGGTTAAATGAACAAAATAAACTGAATGTCCTATTTCTTTATTTAACCAATCTACAACCTTCATAACCATATTATATTCTGTAGAACACTCTGTTAACCTTTTTGTGAAGCTCTCCATATTCTCTTCTTCACCTTTTATGACAAAGCCATCCATATCTACAGGTACATTTGTTCCTTCATCTGGTCTGAATTTTAAATCTATTAATTCTGCTTCATTTTTTCTTAATTTTTGTCCATGTAATTTTTGCATTTCTGGATTATTCATTACAGTAGATAATAAACATAGTCTTATTTTATCTTCTGTCATTTCGTTTGAAACAATTAAGCATTTTCTATGATTTAAAAATGCTATATGACAAGCAAGTTCAACAGTGAATCTTGATTTACCAGCATTAGAAGGCATTGAATATGCTAAAAGTTCAGATTTTCTAAATCCTTTAAATACCTTAGTTAAAATTGGAAATGGAATTGGAATACCATCTCTTAATCTATTTTCATCACTTAACCAGAATTTAGCTATATCTTTATCAAGAATAGCTTGTGAAAGTCTATTAGTAACTTGTAATTGATTTATAGCATCAATTACTTCTTCTGGTGACATTTCCTTATACTTTTCATAGCTCTTTATCTCAAAGATTTTTGCTTGAAGATTTTTAGTAGGAGCAATTATATAATATTTCTTTAAAATGAAAAGCTTTTTTAGTTCTCTATATACTTCTTCAAAATCATATTTTTGATATAAAGGAGCATTTTTCATTTCTTGCTTTATATCATACATCTCTGTAATAGCTTTAGGGAAGTTAAATTGTTCCTTCAATTGTGGTGGAGCATTTTTCTCACCTTCCTTAAAGATTACATCTTTATACATATTTTGAATTATTATGCTATGGAAATAGAATAAATCTTTTTCAAAAAAGTATTTAGCTATAGCATTAGGTGTTCCATATAAAAGAGCTATATATATAATCTCTAATATATCATCATCTAATTCTGGTGGATATAATTGTGCTAAAGCTTCTTCATTCTCACTTCCACCTTGCAATTCCATTTCACGTTTTTCACGTTGCTCTAGTACATTTATTTGAGCTTGCAAATGGAAAATGAATTCATCTCTTTCAAACATTGATTGAACTTTAGCAGCTTCTGCTTTTAATTTTTCTAATTCTTTAGCAGCCTTATCTTGTTGAAATATTTTATTTAAATTATGTTCTAATTGTTTAAACTCCGGATTCTCTTGAACAGCCATTCTATACCTCCAAATATTAATTTTCCAAGTATTTCTTAATCAATAGATTTCTTGCTTTTTCTTCAAATTCATCATTGATTGGTTCTAATTCAACATCCTCATTATATTTTCTTTTTAATGAATAACTAATTATAAAATCGGCAACGTCAGGATTCTTTGAAAGAAGAGGCCCATGTAAATATGTTCCTATAACATTCTTTCTTAAAAAACCTTCATTTAAATCGTTAAATTTATTTCCATTGCCATGTAAAACATTACCAAAAGGTTCATCAATATCAAAAGTTTGACCACCATGATTTTCAAAACCAACAACCTTAGTTTGTTTTCCACCTAAGTTTGCTTCTGTAATAATATTTCCTATGCATCTTTGTTTTTTATCTGGATTAGCTTCAGTATAATAATTAAAGATACCTAATCCGGGAATTTTATCACCAGCTACATCTTTATAGTATTTTCCAAATAATTGATATGATCCACATATAAGAAGAAAGAAAACTCCTTCTTTAACTGCATTTTTTATATCATTCTTATATTTACTTAAATCTTCAGATAAAATGCTTTGCTCAAGGTCTGCACCACCACCTGAAAATACAATATCATAATTAGAAAAATCAGGTGTCTTATCACCAAGTGAATATGTGTCAATTTGAGCCAAAATGCCTCTTTTTTCCATTCTATATTTAAGGACCTTAATGTTACCTACATCACCATATAAATCCAAAATATCGGGATATAAATACAAAATTTTAATTTCTTTCATTTGTCTCCCCTTAACTTATTCTTTATCAGTCTTTTCTTTATATTTTAATACTGCTGGTCTAATATCACTCATAGCAGTAAAGTTAGCAATTACATATTTCTTTCCATCAGTTTCATACAATTTATCTAAAGCTTCTTCGTAAGTCTCACATGGGAAAATCTTATTTTCGTCAAAACCAGAAACTTTGACTCTAACTGCTAAATCATATGGTCTCAAACCTGTTGTAATAAATCTATCAACATTTTTCATTCCTTCAAAATTAATGTCCCAAATCCATGAAACATCGAGTCCATCAGCGATTTTATCATTTAATGCAAACAATACATCTTTGTGTTCCTTATCTTCATTTACAAGTCTTAAGCTAACATTTGCTCCAGCTGGATTTTTAGCCATATTAACAACAGTATCACAACCTTTAATAACTAGTTTTTCTAATCTACCATTATTTAATTCAAAATCTTTTAAGAACTCTTTAACTTTTTCTTTATCAATTTCAAACGCCTTAGCAACTGAAAGTACAGCAGCTAAATTATACATAGCATAAATTGTATTCCATTTTGTTTCATATTTAATTCCTTCAGAAATAAATGTTCTATTTTCTAAATCAACATCTGAAACTGTTAAATATATTTGATTATTACCATAATAGCAATTAGGACATTTAAATCTTCCTATATGTGCATATTGATAATATTCATATTGAATCCTAGCACCACAGAATGGACAGAATTTTCCTTCGCCAGCATCAGCCTCTTCAGTAGTAGAATGCTTGTATTTTTCGACATGATAATAATAGATAGAACCATTCTTTTTATTAGCTTTACCAAGTCTTGCAACATTAGGGTCATCACCATTTAATACAAGTTTTCCTTGATAATTAACTAAGAATCCATTTATCTTTTGGATAACTGTTTCTACCTCTCCTACCCTATCTAATTGATCTCTAAAGAAATCTAATACAACTAAACAATCTAATGGAATCATCTTATATAAAACAGGTACATAACTTTCATCTGTTTCAAAAACAAAATAATCAGCTGATATTTTACCAGTTAAACTACAGTTTTTAATTAAAACAGATAAAATACCTGTTTCCATATTATTTCCTTCGACATTACTAATAACTTTATATCCAGCGTGTTTTAGCATTCCTCCAATAGCATTATTAGTCATTGTTTTTCCATTAGTACCAGTGACAGCAATAATTTTTCCAGATATTTTAAAATATTTAAAAATATTCTTGTTCCATTTATATGCAAGCTTTCCAGGAAGATTTCCTCCTGTTCTACCAAATAATTTCATAATAAAACAAATAATTTTAGTTATTAATATAATCAAAAAGTTTCTCATTTATTTCCTCTATATATACTAAAAATTCACAATAAAATTATATTTATAATTAAAAAATATGTCAATAAATATAGTGTTTTAACTTACACAAAATTGAATTAACATAATAAATATGGTATAATAATAAATAGGTACTCGATAAGAGATATACCTAAAAGATGCAAGCTTTTGCATTTGTTGCAATATTCACTTGAATAGCAAGAAAACAGGAGGTGCTTAAAGAATGAGCAACGCAAGTGACAGATCACCAAGTACCGTTGTGAGCGACATGATGAAAAGTGACGCTTACAAAAAGACCAAGCGGACATTCTACACACAGGAACTGGCAGATTTAGCCGCAGAACTTGAAGGATGCAAACCGCGCTCAACTGTTCCTACCAAAGGAACACCTTCGCCCGCCAAGAAGGCAACTACTCCTGCCCCTAAAAAGGCTCCGACTCCTGCCAAGGCTCCCAAGCCTGCAGAAGAAGGATCAGGAGATCGCGTTCGCAGAACAACAGTTGTCACCAGAAAGGTAACGAAGGAAAAGAGTTTCGGAGACAAAATCCACGACTGGTTCCAGGCAAAGTCAAATCAGTTCGACGAGTGGAAGAAGAGCCGCGAAGCAAAGAGGAAAAAGAAAAAGTACGAGAACGATATGTACCACACGCTGGATGAAGAAGATGACCTGTACGATTTCGAAGAAGACGAAGAAGAAAAGCATAAAACGCTGGAGCGTATCTGCTACATTGTCATCGGAGTACTGGTAGTTATTCTCATCATTGTCGTGATCAGGGGAATCTTCTCATAACTTAAGCTTATCCTCTGTAACGAACGAAGGCCATACATCACAAAAAGATGTATGGCCTTTGATTATTTATATATTAATAATTTTCTGCTTTAATTTCAAAATAAGATTTTGGATGATTACATACTGGACAAACATCAGGTGCATATTTACCAACAACTATATGTCCACAATTTCTACATTTCCAAATTCTCTCATCATCTCTAGAGAATACTATTCCTTCTTCTACATTCTCTAATAATTTTAAATATCTTTCTTCATGTTCTTTTTCTATTTTTCCAACTTCTCTAAAAAGATATGCTATTTTTGTAAATCCTTCCTCTTCAGCCTCTTTAGCAAATCTATCATACATATCAGTCCACTCAAAGTTTTCACCTTCAGCTGCAGCTTTTAAGTTTTCAGTAGTTGTAGGAACATCACCATCATGTAATAATTTAAACCATATTTTAGCATGTTCTTTCTCATTATCAGCTGTTTCTTGGAATATAGCAGCAATTTGCTCATATCCTTCTTTTTTTGCTTTACTAGCAAAATAAGTATATTTGTTTCTTGCTTGTGACTCACCTGCAAAAGCTTCCATTAAGTTTTTCTCTGTTTTAGAACCTTTTAATTCCATATTTATACCTCCTAAATAATTATTTTCTATTTAAATCGAACTCATTTTATCATCTAATGAGTTATTTTACAACATCAATAAAACCACTTTTCAAACCATTGAGTTTGTTTAATATAACCAATATCTACCGGAATACCAGAAAAAACTGGATAAAAATATATAAAGAATCCTAGGAAAACAGTACATAATATTGGTATTACTATCTTAAATTGATTCTTCCACTCAATTAATCTTGATAAAGCAAATACTATAGTTAGCATAACAAATGGCAGAGTAATAAAGTAATGATATATAAACATTTCTCTATCTACAAAAGCATATGTAAGCCAAGTTGCAGCAATCATAACCATTAATATTAAACCTTCTTTATTTCGTTTAATTAAAGAATATATTAAAGTAAATAAAGTAGTAATGATTCCTAACCACCAAATAGCAGGATTACCCATACAAGCTATAGTACCATATTTAACTAATTGATCATTATCATTATAAAATCTACCAACATAAAACCATAGTGGTCTTCCTATATATGGCCATGTATACCACTTACTAGAAAATGGATGTCCTTCATCTCCTGTTGCGTTTTTCCTTAATTGTAACTCTGAATGATATTGATACATTGCTTTTTGATAAGTTATAAATGACTCAACATCATGTATTTTTACAGAATATTCTTTACTTTCCTTTCCTTCATTCAATTCTTTTTGACTTGTATAATATGTCAAAGATGAATTTGGATTATTAATAATTGGAATGTATGATAAAACATATATAGTTCCTGGAATAATAATAAATCCTAGAATTGAATATAACACAATTGCTGGTGAAAGTTTACCTTTTCTCCTCCACTCTTCTTTAAACAGAAATTCAAATAACCATAAAACTCCAAGTCCAACGCCAAAGAAAAACGCAGTCCATTTTACAGAAATTGCTAATCCCCAAAATGTACCAGATATTAAAAGCGAAATAATTTTTGCTTTGAAATTTTTATCCTTATCCATATTTAAATATTTTAAGAAGAACAAGAATGAACAAAGACAAAATAGAACTAAATAACCATCAACTGTTCCTATTCTAGTTTGAGAAAAATGCATTCCATCTAATGCCATTATAATAGCAGCAAATAATCCATATTTTTCTTTCTTAAACATTGCAACGGCAATTTCGTAGATAACAAATATCATTAATATACCGCTAATATTTCCCATAAATCTATAACTAAATGGAGATAATCCTAAAAAATGTACAGGAATAGACATTATTAATTTTCCCAAAGGTGGATGTGTATATTCATAAATACTTCTATTATGCATTATCTCATAAACAGTTCTTGGAAAATAAACTTCATCAAAATAAGAACTTGTCATATACTCATATTCTTGAGGACAATACATAGCCTCATCTAATAGTTTCTCTCCTCTTTCATCTACAGCCTCTAATTTTATTTCTTTGCCTTCATAATTAAATACTTTAAAATCTCCGATATTAGTTGTAAACCAATAAGATGACAAAACTAAATATTGACCCTTCTCGTTATTATCATAAAATTCATAAGTATTCCATTTTAAAACATTTGCATAATCAGCTGTTATTTCAGATAAACGTAACCAAGTATCTTTGTTCTCATAGTCATCTGTAATATTAACAGTAAGATACATTTCAGAAGGACCTGTAAAAATCATTATTTTACTTATTGGTTCTTCATCATTTATCTTAAATGCTACATATTCATCATTATCTAAAGCAACTAAAGTTTGTGGAGCTTTAATACTTCCAAGTTTATAAAAAGATAAAATAGTATAAGCAATAATAACTATAGTTAATAATAATCTATATTTATATTTAACAATAAATGGTAAAACTTTTTCCTTCATCTTTTCCCCTTATAAAAAAGAGCAACAGAGAAAACAAACCCTGTTGCTCTTAAAAAAACAATTATTTTAATTTACGTCTCTTTTTACATACAACCACACCAATGCATGCAACTAAAACAGGTACAAATGCGACTATAGCTAAAACCTTTCTAGCTTGATCTTGAGTTGCAACAATTTTAGTTTGTGATGTAGTTTTTCTAATTGAGTATAATTCTCCTTGATTAGAAACATATGCAAATGAATTAAGCATTATTGATACATTAGGAGAATAATCTATAAATCTAGTATATTCACTATTATAATCATCTACATAAAAAGCATCAGAGAATGATTCAGCACTTCCAAAGATTACCATTCTAGATTCTTGACCACTTTCAGAAGTTTTTATAGCACCAGCTATAACTGTCAATTGTTGGGCATCAGAAACTGTTTTATTAGCTAAATCATTTACAACAGCTTTATTTGAAGTTACAACTAAAGGTATAGGAGTAACATTATTCTCAATTGCTTTAGTATAATCAAGTTCAACAGGTCCAACACCTGACAATAATGGCCATGCCCCATAGTTCTTTAGTAGTCTAGTAATTTCATGATCACCAATTAAAGTACCTTTAAAAATCAAACCTCTATCAGCAGAATTAATAATATTTTCACTACTATTTTCTTGTACAATTAAGTTAGGTAATTTCATACAGAATTCAGCCATTACTTTATCAAAGTTAGGTAATGTTCTTGTAGTATTAACATAATCAATATCATTAGCAACAATCAAATCTCCACCTTTAGCAATATAATTAATAATTGCTTCAGTTTCTGTATTATTTAAATCTTCACTTAATCCAAAAATAAGTAATATATCGCAATCATCAGGAACAGCACCTTTATCCATAATGTTTAATGCTTCAACTTGATAATTGTCAGCTTGTAAGTATGAAGCTAAACCATTAATTCCATTATCTAATGTATATCTAGATTTACCAGCTAAGGCATAAACTTTATATTGTTTATCGCTATTCAAATATATTAAAGCATTTGTAAGCTTTTGTTCAGACAAATCAACAACTGATAATTCATCATCATATGTATATAAATCACCACTTGAAATATAAGAAATATGTCCATTACTTGAAACGCCAACAATAGAAGGATATCCGGCTTCAAATGCATATTTTTTGATTAATTCTTGATCATCTGCTGAAACCATATATAATTTAATCTTACTATTTACCTGAGTATATTGTCTTATAATATCAGGTATTCCATCATTTTCATTTATATTCCAAATATAAAAAGTAATATCTTTTTCGACATTTTTAGCAACTTCTTTAGATCTATCTGTTAAAGAATGTATTTTACCAGTTGTTAAGTCTATTTGAGCTAATTGTTTATCAGCCATAAATAAATTTAATACAAAATAAGCAACTACAAGAATACAAACTAATAAAATCATTCTTGAAGTATCTTTAACACAGAAATCTTTAAAATTTCTCATATGCTCTTTAAAAGATTTCTTTTCTTTTTTTCTCTCTTCTCTATTCTTTTCAGCTTCCATTTTCTTTAAAATTCTTTTTTCGTTCATCTTCTTACCTCCTATTTAACACTCTTTCTTCTTTGTAAAACTAAGATAGTAAGAAGTACAAATAATAATATAAATGATAAGAAGCCGATTAATTCTTTAAGAGCTATAACTCCTTGAGGAAATTTTTGAAACATTGACACTAGAGAGATAAGTGGCATTAATTTAAAGTTTGTATATAAAAACATAAGTGAAAAGTTAAATGCCATTGGAATAATTGCTGCTAAAACTAAATTAGATGTTAGTGATGAAATAAACATTCCAAATGCAATATAACTCATAGCTAGTAATAGAAGGCCTAATAATCCAACTAAAGGTTCTATTAAACTAACTGGTCCAAAGTGTTTTAGTATTAAATAATAAACTAGGAAAAATAATATTGTTACACATATTACAAGTGTTGCTGCAAAAAATTTACCAAGAACAATACTTACTATACTTTTAGGTGAAGTATTTAATAGCAGGTCAGTTCCTGATTTTTTCTCTTCAGCAAACATTCTCATAGTTAATAATGGAATTATAAAAGTTAAAATAACTGAACTATCTAATACCACATACTCCATTTTTGTAGAACCATTATTTGAAAATGTATATAAGAAAAATGTAGCACTTAACATTAGTAAGAATATAGTAATAAATATATATCCTACAGGTGTAACAAAATAAGTCTTAAATTCTTTTTTCAATATTGCAAACATTATTTATCCTCCTCATCTTCAGTAATTTTTAAGAATGCTTCTTCAAGAGAAGATTCTCTTTTATGAATTTCAAGTATTGTAATATCTTCATTTAAACATTCTTTTAAGAACTCTTTACGAATATCAGATTTGTCTTTACATTTAACAACATAAACGTCCTCGTTAGAATCATTTCCTTTATCTTGTTTAACTATACAATCAATAGAAGGTATTTTTTTCATAATCTTATCAAAGTTAGGATTCTTATCTTCAACTGTAATTATTAATTCAAGGCCTCCTGAAGTAACATCTTCAAGATTTTCAGCAGAATCTATAGCCACAATTTTTCCTTCTTTAAGAATAATAACTTTAGAACACATTTGACTTATTTCAGAAAGAATATGTGAACTAACAAGAACTGTATGTTTCTTTCCTAAATCTTTAATAAAATTCCTAATTTCAGTTACTTGTTTAGGATCTAAACCCACTGTAGGCTCATCTAAAATAAGAATCTTAGGATTACCAACTAAAGCTCCAGCCAAACTTGTTCTTTGTTTAAAACCTCTAGATAAATTTTTAGTAAGTTTATTTTTAACAGATTCTAATCCAGTCTCTTTAATAACTCTTGCAATTTCTGCCTTTTTTTCTTTTCTAGGTACTAGTTTTAAATCAGCCATATAAGCTATAAACTCAGTAACAGTTAAATCTCCATATAAAGGAACGTTTTCTGGCATGTAACCAAATTGTTTTTTAGCCATTTTAGGCTTAGTGTCAATATCATAACCATTAATTAAAATTTTACCAGATGTTGGTTCAATATATCCAGTAAGCATATTCATTGTAGTAGTTTTACCAGCGCCATTAGGTCCCAAGAAACCAACAATTTCGCCATCGTTAATTTCAAAACTAATGTCATCAACAGCTACTGTTTTATCATATTTCTTTGTAAGATTTTTAACCTCTATCAATGTAAATTCCTCCTTTGTTTATTTCCACAATAATAATATTTTTATTAAATTAAAATAATCTTAAAACTAATTAAATTTTGCAATAAGTGCTTTAATCTTAATTCCTTCTTCTGAAAACATTTGCTCATGTTCTGTTCTTATATCTTCAAAAATCAAATCATTATGCAAATCATATGTGATTTTTTCTATTTCAAAACCTGAGTCTTTAAAATAATTTATACTATCTTCAAACAAATAGTCTGAATCAGTTTTAAAGAATACTTCTCCACCTTTTTTAAGAAACACTTTATAATGTTCAAGTTGTCTTATATGTGTAAGTCTCCTTTTATTATGTTTTCCTCTTGGCCAAGGATTACAAAAATTAATATAAATCCTATCTATTGTATCTTCTTCTGAAAAAGAATCTAATATTCTTTCTGCATTCATTCTAATTAAATATAAATTATTAATTTCAATTTTAGCTTCAGAATACTCTTTTTCTATGTTTCTTTTTGATAATCCAAGCATTGTTTCAATCATATCTGCAGCAATATAATTTATTTCTTGATGCCTTGAAGCAAGCTTGGCTATAAAGCTGCCTTTACCACAACCGTAATTCTAAATGAATAGGATTATTATTATTAAATAATGTTTTCCATTTACCTTTATTTACTGTAGGATCATCAATATAAAATTTAGCTTCTTCTAATTCTTTTTTAGCCCAAGGCCTTCTACGAATTCTCATATAAACTTCCTTTTAGTGTGTGCTATAAGTATCAGTAGATACAGTCTCATATCCCAAATATTGGCCATTTCTGTAAAATTTCTTATATGTCTGATATGTATTTCCACCAAGATAACTTGTAGAAATTTGAATATCATAATCATCTGGTGTTCTTAAACCATATATTTGAACTGTACAATATCCACCACTAACACTTGATACTATTTTTATTGGATAATTTCTATTATTTTTAAATTTAAAATCTAAAGAACCATATGCAACAGTCGCATCAAGACCACCACCTAAATATGATGTTTTAAACATATGATTTGTTCTTTCAACTACTTCTAAATTAGAACGTAGAACACTATTATAAAGAGTAGATGACACTTGGCAAATGCCACCACCTAAACCATCAACAACTTGTCCATTTTCATAAATAGCTGCATTTCTATAACCAGCTGCCCAAGTTCTCTCTCCTACTATATTATTATATGAAAAAGTTTCACCTGGCATTAATACTTTTCCATTAATCTTGTTAGAAGCAAGTCTTAAGTTATTAGTTCTATTAGCATTGTTTACATAGGTAGTTGAGAATGTAGCAAGTTGATCTGGAAAAGCATCAAATCCCAAATCATTTACAGTAACATTTGCAGGAGTAAATTTAAGTGGAACTTCATACTTTTCTTGTTCTACAGAAGCTATTTTTTCTTTAACTGTCTCTACATCCTCTGCAAAATCAATACCTGTTTGATCAACATATACCATTCTAGGATCAACTGTATAATAAGCATCTTTAACTTCTCTATATATTTCATTATGAATTTGATCTACATCAATTGCATTAGGAAATTCATCTTCTGTTGGTATATCGAAGAATATATCATTATAATTTTTACCATTTAAAGCATTATGAACTATTTCTTCAACACCCTCTACGTTACAAGTTTTTCCAACTTTTCCGGAAGTAATAATTAAAGAACTACCTTCTGTATAATAACTAGGTTGAATGACTTGTTCTGGAAGTTTAGCTGATAAATCATTAATGCAAGCATCAAGAGCAACTTTATCATATGATACTTCAATTGTTACATCTTCAGGATGTTTCTTTAAGTTTAATACTTTTAAATCTCTTTCTATGATTGTACCTGTTCTTCCAAGGTTATAAGCTTTTTCAATAGCTTTATCTAAATCATATTTAACATCAATCTGCTCGAAAGCTAAAGAATATCCTTCTTCTCCATACTGAAAATAAATATTACTATTTAATCTATCCAAAAACTCAGTTTGAACTTTATTTTTAGCTTCTTCTATTGATAATCCAGATATGTCAATATTCTCTATAGATACACCCTGCTTAATATTAGTATCTTTTGTATTCTTGACAGAAAACACTATAACAACCAATAAGAACAAAAAAACAACAGATAAAACTGAAACACCAGCTATTAACAATCCTTTTTTAGCCTTTTTAGGATTGCTACCAAATCCATTACCTCCAGTACTAATTCCAGTGTTTGTATCTGCTACAATAATATTACTTGAATTATCCAAGTTATCTATATTTGATTCTAAATTATCATCTTGATTTAATATTTGGTTTGACATTGTAAGTCTCCTAATTTATACAAATAATTACACTTTAATATTATATAAATACAGCATTTAAAAGTCAATAAAAGCACAAGGATTTTCCTTGTGCTTTATCACTTTTTTATAATCTTACTTGAACAATAATTCCTTTAGGATTATTATGAACAATTTTAATATTTCCACCATGTCCTTTAACTATAGTCTGCGCTATCGAAAGGCCAAGGCCGCTTCCACCTTTAGCCCTAGAACGAGCTTTATCTTCTCTATAGAATCTTTCAAAAATATGTTTTAAGGCTTCATCTGAAATACCAATACCAGTATCTTTGATGTTTAAGAATAATCTATCATCTTGAGTCTTAGCTTCAACTTCAATTTTGTCACCCGCTTCTGTATATTTCAAAGCATTATCCAAAATAATAACTAAAAGCTCTCTAAATTTATTCTGATCAACGTCAATTTCTCTAGAACAATTACTATTTATAGTTATTTCTTTTTCTTGCATCTGTGCCATTTCTTTATAAGGAATTGTAATCTCATTAATTAAAGCATTAATATCTGTTTTAGTTTTAGTTATAACAGTTCTATTAGCATCATCTCTTGCAAGTTCCATAAGTTCAGAAACCATTTTAGATAATCTTCTAGTCTCATTTAAAGTCAGAGCAATATCTTCAGACTTATCTATAATTTTACTATTAGGAGATTGTAAAAGCATTTCTTGTTTAGCCTGAATAATAGTAAGTGGGGTTCTTAATTCGTGTGATGCATTTTGAACAAATTCAGATTGTTTCTCGTAAGATTTTACTATAGGTTTGATTGATTTATTAGCTAGGTAATAGCTAATAAAAATAGAAAGTAATATACTAATACCGGTTCCTAAAGTTAAAGTATGTAAGAATCTATTTAGCATTTCATTTTCTGAGTTAGTATTAATTAATAAATCAACATAGTATTTTTCACCAGAGTTAGATTCTATTTCTACTGCTGTGCCTCTGTAAAAAATCTCATCATTTAAGGACAAATTATATATTTTACTAACATTACCTTTATCAAAACTTATTCCATTAATAAAATCAGAAAACAAATCATTTCTATATGAGGTACCTAATATTTGTCCTTCTGCATCTCTTAGTATAGCAACAACTCTTAAGTTTCCAACTTTACCAAAACGCATATCAACTTCTTTTTTTATTTGTTCAATTTCTCTACCTAGTTCAGTTTCCTTTGAATCTTCTGTCTCAAAAGGAATTTCTGGTAAATCATTAGGTTCCTCTTCATTAATAATACCAAATTCAACATTCGTATTTGTACTATCTTCTTTATAATTGATACCTATTTCTGGAACTGTATTATTTTTTTCATTATCTTTTGGTTTTTTAAAATCATTAGGAGGATTCATTTTAGTAATATCTGATAAATTTGCTTTAATCTGCATTAATTGAGAATCTATACTAGTATAAAGATATTTATCTACTTGATAAAAAATAAATAAACTAAAAATCGTAAAAAGAATTGTAAAAAGAACAACATTGAAAATCATATTTTTTATTAATTCTTTACGAATAGTTTTTTTACCATTTTGCATGATTTAACCTCCTTTTATTTATCTTGCATAATATAACCAACACCTCTTAGTGTTTTTATATATTTATCATAACCATATTTTTTAAGTTCTTTCCTAAGTCCCGAAGCATATACTTCTACAACATTTGTTGAAGTATCTGAATCAAATCCCCAAATCTTATCAAATATTTGTTCTTTAGTAATAATTGTATTTTGAGAATTAATCAAGTATTCTAGCAAATCAAATTGTTTTCCTAGTAATACTACTTCTTTTCCTTTAATAGTAGCTGTTCTATTCTTTAAATTTAATTCTAAATCTTTGAATTTTAAAGTATCTGATTGAAAGAAACTATTATTTCTTCTAACTATTGCTTCTAATCTAGCAACAAGTTCTGTTCTTTCAAAAGGTTTTACTAAATAATCATCTGCGCCATAATTTAATCCTTTTACTTTATCTGCTGTAGAATCTTTAGCAGTAAGCATAAGAACAGGTGTTAGAACTCCATCCTTACGAAGTTTTGAAACAACCTCATATCCATCCATCTCAGGCATCATTATATCTAAAATTATAACATCATAGATATTACCTTTAGCGAACATATATCCTTCATAACCATCATATGCTTGTTCAACATTAAATTTATCTTCGATACATTGTTTAATTGTATCAGAAAGAATTCTATCATCTTCTACGATTAAAGCTTTCATATTAAAAACTCCTTTAAAATTTCATTATAGATATTATAGATCCTCAATATTAAAAATCCCTTAAAAAAGGAAACAAAACTATATTAGTCCTGTTTCCTTTGTACATAATTATTTTATTTTAAAGTTAATTCAGGATTTGCTAAGAAATATGTATCTTTGACAGCTCCTTCAAAAGTAATTTGCATTTGTTTTACATCTGTAAGATCTATAGCAACATCCATGCTAGTACCTGAAGTATCAAAATCTTTACTTGTATAAACTACCTTACCATCACATGTAACAGTAATTTTTGGTTCTTTTAATGGTGTAAAGCCAACACTTTGTTTTTTAGAAACAACTGTATTATTTTTAGCAAATACAGCATTTAATGATTTATATTTGCCATCTAACGTATATGTAATTGTTTCAGATGCTACATTGCCATCAACATATGAACTTTGTACAGCAATATATTTAGCATATTTTTTACCAGCCATATCAGTAATTGAACCATTTTGCTCAAATTTTAATCTATTTTTTCCTGTATCTGATACTTTAAGAGATATTAAGCTCTCTGTTTTTGGTGCTGCAGCTTTTAATTCTTCTTGAAGTGTTTTTATATCTTTATCATCTTTTAAAATTCCAGAAGCTCTATCAATCTTAACTTTTGCTGATGTATAATCAGTTGCCATTAATTCTCTAGCTTCTAAAACAAATTTATCTTTATAATTTCTAATTAATTCTTCTTGTTTATCTTTAAATCTTTCGTAATCTTTTGTACCATAAGTTACTATATATTCTAGAATATCTAATGTATTCTTTTTACCATCTTTTGCATATTCTAAAACATCATAGTTTAATTTAGCAGCATAGATTTCACCATATTTGTCTGTTACAACATCAGATTTTCTATATGTAGCTTCAATAGAATCTAAAGCACCTACAGCTTTATCAAATTTATTCTCAGCAAGAGCAGTTGAAGCTTGTGTTAAATACTCATTTAAATAACTTTGTTCTGTTTTATTTAGTGTATCTTTAACTTCATCATATTTAGAATACTGTTCTTCTATACTTTTTAATAATTCAATAGCTTCTTCATATCTTTTATCTACAACAGCTGTTTTAGCTTTATCATAGATTAATGACATCTTTTTCTCAAATAATTCATTTTGTTTATTTAATAAAAACTTATATCCAAAAAAGCCACCTACAACTACAAGAATAATTACAAATATAATTCCTAAAAAGAAATTTCTAACTTTTCTTCCAAAAGAATTTTTTCTTCTTTCTTTTTCCTCTTTAATAGCAACTTTTTCTTCAAGTCTTCTTTGTTTTTCTTCTAGCTTTAGTGATTGAGCCTTAAGTTTAAACTCCTTCTTGGTAAGTATCTTATCATCATTATCTCCCATTTTTCTAAAACCTCTTTCTTTTGCAAATATATAATATTTATATCATAAAAAGAATTAATATACAATAAAAAATGCCACCCTTTTTCAAGGATGGCTTGGGGAAGAAAAAAATTTTCAAGACTATTTTCTTAGTCTTTATGTAAGTATTTTAATAAAGTTTCCTTAAATAAACCTTAAAATTTAATATTTATTTAAATTTTCTCTTAATCTCATTAAACTTATTAAAGATACTGCATCATATAATTCCCCATTATCAATCATTTCAAATGCTTTTTCTAAAGGAATAGTAAAACATTCTAAAAATTCATCATCATCTAAGTTTAATTCTTTAACTTGTTTTGCTCCTCTTGCTAAATACATATAAGATACATTATTGCAACATCCAGGATCTGCTACAAATTTTTGTAAAAGCTCCATAGAATCACATATACATCCAGTTTCTTCTTCTAATTCTCTTCTAGCCGCTATTTCAGGATTTTCTCCAGGTTCAACAAGTCCTGCAGGAAGTTCTATAGAACAGTCTTTATTAATTGCAACTCTAGGTTGTTTTGTAAAAAACACCTCATTTTTATCATTTAAAGCAACTATAGCAACTGTATCTTTTTTCTCTATTACTTCTCTTCTAACATTTTCACCATTTTCAAGTTTAACATCTAATTCATTAAGTGTTAAAAAACCTTTATAAACATTATTCTTGCTCAAAATTTTCATAATTATTAGCCTTCCTTATTTATAAAAATTTATATAATAATCTTCACCAACAAATGTATATTTAATATCAGTAAGAACTTCTATATATGTTTCATATGCTGATACATTTTTTCTATTATTTAAATAATATACAGTTGTATAAGCTGGATTTGGTATTTCATTTCCTTCTAAATCTTTTAAAGTAATTATATTACCATTTAAATCAACTAGATCATATTCGATATTTTGAGGGTAACCAAAATTATTAAAATTAATCTTAAGTGGGAATCTACCACAAATATATAATCCTTTATCTAGTAAAGCAGGACTTATATAATCATATTCAATATTTTCATATATACGCTTAAATTCTTTATCAATAATTATATATTTTTCTTGTAGATTCTTTACTATATAGCCATTATCCATAACAAATATGTCTCTATAATAATCTGATACTGGATTTCCATTTAAATCAGCAAAATAATAAATATTTTCCGCATAGTCTTTAATTAATATTCTATTGTCAAAGAAATCCATTATTTGTATATCGCCTTCTATTTCCTTTTTCTTAGTGTCATTATCAAACCAACCTTGAACCGCTTCTGATGGTCTATAAAAAGGTAAGTAACCATTACTATAAACATAAAGATTTCTTTCATCAAATTGCATAAAATCACAATTAATTCCAACTCTAGTTTTTGAGTCATCATTTTTTACGAATTCATATCTATTTTTACCACCAGTTTGAGAAACAGTAATATAAATATCATAATCCTCATTATAAGGATACCTATATGCTGTGTTATCATAACTCTTAATTGAATTCATTTTACTAGTAGGAACTGTGCTTAATTGATCTCTTACACTACCTTCTTGTTTTAATACATCTTGATATAGTCTTTGAAGCTCATCCATTTGTCCATCATAATCATACATATCAATTTTATTTGCATATGTCATAACGTTTCTTTTATTTTTAAGTATAAGGCAACAAGTATCATCTTTGCATACTAATGCCACATCAAATGTTTTACCATTTTTTTCAATCCTTACAAAAGGTGTAGCATAATCATATTCAAAATCTATTAATGTTTTACCACTATTGTCAATATACCCCCAATATCCATTTCTCTCAACATTTAAATAAAATGTTTCATCTTCTGGAAGCATAGGAATATATTCAAAGTAGTTTTCTTCATACTCTAAATAGCCTTTATTTTCTATTTTTCTTAGCTTTTCAACATCATCTTTATATGTAAGTATATTAATACCAACTAAACCAATAGCAACAATAACTATACTTACAATAACAATATAAAACATATTATTAGGATAAATCATATTTTCTCTTAGTACTTCAATTAGAGTAAGTACACCAGATAAAATATAAAGTACACTAATATATTCAATTTTGAAAAAGTAAAATGATGAAGCAATAATTGCAATTAGATATGAAAACAATAAGATTTTATCTTTGTGATTAAATATAAGTGTTATTAAATTAACCAAGATGGCAGCTATCATAATATAAAAAATATATTGATAAATGCCATTCATAACAGAAGCTTCTTGAGATGTAGCTCTTGAAGCTTCTGGCATGAAAAATTTATAGAATAAAATTAGTAGTCCAAATAGGAAATTCATTCCTGCGACTATACTATTTACTATTTTTCCTCTCATTCTTTAGTACCTTTATATTAAAATTAATTTTCAACATCTTTTAATTCATCTTTAACAATATTAAAGATTTCTTCGTGAATATCTTCAATTGTACGAATATTTCCATCTTTATCAACACAATTGATTTCTTCCCAGCCATATTCTTTTGCAAGCTCACATGCTGCTTTATAGCTTTGAGTTAAATATTCAGGATCAGATTCGTGTATATCTTTCTTTTGTTCATGAGAAAACTTATTTTCTCTATTTTCCATTAGTTTAAATGTATCTTTAGGTGGCATATTTAAGAAGAATACTTTATCTGGTTTAGGAATTTTATACATATTAAATTCTAAATCAAATAACCATTCAATAAATTTTCTTCTTTCTTCCTTATCAGCAATCTTTCCTGCTTGATGAATCATATTAGAGGAAGTATATCTATCAGCAAGAATTATTCCACCAGTTTCATAATACTTTTCTAAATCCTTCTTATAAGTAGCATATCTATCAGCAGCATAAAATGTTGATGCTACATATGCTGATACATCTCCAGCATGTTTTCCAAAGTCTCCTGATAAATACATTTTAACTAAACTAGATGATGGGCTTTCATAGTTTGGAAATGAAACTAATTTATAATTAATTCCAAGTTCATCAAACTTAGTTTTTAATTTCATAAATTGAGTTTGTTTTCCTGATCCATCAGTACCATCAATAACAAATAGTTTTCCCATAAAACAAATACCTTCCTTTTTTAAACTGTTAATCTTTCGAATAGAGGTTCTATATTCTTATCCTCTAAATTTATGTCATTTTCCAAATATACAGGTTCCCATTTAGCTTTTTCTAAACCTAAATAACTTCTAATCTTTTGGCAAGCATTAGGCATAACAGGTTCAAATAAATTAGCTAAATTAGCTATAATACAAGAACATGTATAAATTGTATCATTAAAGCCTTCTTCATCTTCTTTTCTTTGTTTCCATGGTTCACGGCTATCATAGTATTTATTAGCTGTTTCAACTAAATTCATAATCTTTGCTGTAGCTTCTCTAAATTCTAAATGTTCTATTAAATCAGCTACTTCAGTATATGTCTTTTCTATTTCTTCTTTAATACTACTATCAAGATTTGCTTTTTTAACAGTATCTAGCCCTTTGAATTTAAGAGTTCTATTTACTAAGTTTCCAAACTTATTTAATAACTCTCCATTATGTGTTGCTACGAAATCTTCAGGAGTAAAGTTTGTATCTTTCTTCTCTGGTCCATTACTTACTAAATGGTAACGAAGAGAATCAAGTGGATATAAATCCAAAGCTTCTAAAGCTGTAATTCCAATCTTTTTACTCTTTGAGAATTTTTGATCATTATAGTTTAAATATTCAGTTGAAACTATAGTATCAACTAAATGATAATTATCTTCTTGTCCTAGTAATAAAGCATTTAAAATTATACTATGGAATACTATGTTATCTTTTCCATGACACATATATATTTTATTGTTGTGTCCTTCTTTCCAGAAATCTTCCCAGTTTAGACCTCTTTCCTCACATACCCTCATAGTATCTGTTAGATAACCTAAAACTGCATCGATCCATACATACATTCTTTTATCTTCATATCCTGGAACTGGTATTTCAATACCCCAATCAATATCACGAGTAACTGCTCTTTCTACCAAACCTTGTTTTAAATATTTAGCAGTTTCATTTTGAGCATTTATTCTCCAATTACCTTTTACTTTTTCAGTGTGTTCTTCAATTTGTTTTTGAAATACAGGTAATTTTAAATATAATATTTTATTATCCTTTTGAACTGATTTATTACCACATACAATACAATTAGCACCAATTAATTCATCAACAGTAGGAACATGAAGACAATTGTCACATTGATCTCCTTTTGTCTCTTCTCCACATTCTGGACATTCTAAAACAAGTTCTCTATCTGCTAAGAATTTATTACAATGCTCACAATATGCTTGTGGTTCAATTTTTTCATAAATATATCCATTATCATATAATCTTTTAAAAAGCTGAGTTACTTTTTCTTTATGATAATCTGTCTCAGTTGAAGAAAATAGATCATATGAGAAATTTATTCTATTAAATAAGTTTCTAAATTCTTCATCATAATGTTTAGCAATAGCTTCAGGAGTTGTTCCTTCTTTTCTTGCTCTTTCTGTAATTGGTGTACCATGGCAATCAGATCCAGAAACAAACATGACATTATCACCTTGAAGTCTATGATATCTAGCTAAGATATCACCTGATATTAATCCAGCTATATGACCTAAGTGTAATGAACTATTAGCATATGGCCAGGCATTTCCTACTACAATGTTTCTATTCATAGCTTATTTTCACTCCTTTTTATTATTATTAATGAGGTCTTTTTTGTCCTCTTATTGCTTCTTCTTCAATTACTTGAGATCTATCATCTTTCATTCTAACTAATGATGCTTCATTTAATCCTAATTGATTAAGTATTTCAGCTCTTTGAGAATATAAATCTGGTAATCTAGATTTATCTTTTGATTCAGCATCAGCAACTATTTCTGGTCCCATTTTTCTTCTTTCGCCATCTATATCATGACCTTCAGAAGCGGCTGACCTTTGACTTTCAGCAAGAGTTGTTTGCTTTTCTATTGCATCTATTTCTCTTTCAATTATTTCAAGTCTAATTAATAATTCTTGTTGTCTACTTAAATCAGCTAAAGAAGTCGTAGATTGATTTTCAATCTCACTATCACCTTGTGTTTGCTCATCTTTTACAGGTCTCATTTTAATTTCATCTCTAGCACCACTATTATCTTGTATAAATGCTCTAGATGGAATTTCATATGTAACTTCTGGTTCTGCTAAATCAAATACATTATTTCTTTGAGATGTAAGTAATCTCATATCATGAACATTTCCAGCATTTAATCCAGCATACATAACTGAACTTGGTCCATCCATTTTGTTTTCACCAGGAAGTGCAACTTCAAAGAAATCATATCTTTCTGAATGTTCATGAGATTTTCCTGCATATAATTCTCCAGGAAGAACCCATGTATCACCAGGATGTCTTGTATCTTTTAATTTATCTGCAAGAAGTTTAGATGCAGGTGAAACTTCTAATCCTCTACGTTTTGTAAAATTACCATCTCTATCTTCTTCCATCATCCAGAATTTATTATTAGATAATCTAACTAGTACTGCAGAAGTATCTTGTCCGACACTATCATTAAAGTATTGAGAAGCAATTTCTCTACTTGAAAATCTTATAACACATAAAACATCTTCAGGTTTGCAATCAAGCTTTTTAGCAATTTCTTCTTTTTCTAATTCTTCTTGAGTTTTAGCTCTTGCTTTTTCTTTTAGAGGAACAACTTTTAATTTCATTTCTTTAGCTTTATCTTCTTCTAGTTCTTCTTCTTCCTCTTCAATCTCAGCTTCTTGCATATCTTTTGCTAAATCTTGTTCTTCTTGTTGTTCTTCACCTTGAGCCTCAGTCATAGCCCTACTTGAAGCTTTTGCTTTTGATTTTGATTTAGATTTATTCTTAGCTTTTTCTTCAGGTGTCATTTCAACTATCTCTAAACCTAATTCTTCTTCTAAATCTAATACTCCTGCTTGAACAAATGGAGCTAGTTGTTCTTGAAGTTTAGGAGAAAGAACTGTTTTTCCATCAGCATCAACTTCAGCAACTTTTTCAATTGCTTGAACTTGCACTCTACCATCTTCAAGTGGTACAACAGCAAGTCCCATTCCTTGAAGTTGTTCTAATTGTTCCATATCCATTTGACTTTCTATCATAAGCATCATTGATTGAGCATCCATTCCAGGATAACTTGTTTTAGCAAGCTCAACTGACTGCATAATTTCTTCTGGTTGCATTCCATCTTGAATTAAAACTAAAGCTTGCTCTTTTGGAAGACCTCTTACTTCAATTTCATCTAAGACATCAGGTTCAATTTCTTGAACCATATATCTATTAAATACATCTGAATGTCCGTCATCCATTTTTGTAACCATTATTTCTGGAATTGATACACCATCTGCAATATCTAATGTTCCTAATTTATCTATTGATGTAAATTGAACATCATCTCTTCCAGAACGCGTATAATAATTATTTATTAAATCTATATCTGCAATTCTATCTTCTAGCGCTTTTCTTGCTCTTTTATCTAAAGAACCTTTTTTCATAATAAAACCCTCACTTTTAAAAAATTATTTAAAAAGTATATTATTTAAGTTTTGCTTCTATAAGGTCTGCAAGTTCTCTTGCTTTTTTAGTAATAACTTCTTGATCTTCACCTTCAATCATAACTCTTACAAGTGGTTCAGTTCCTGAAGGTCTAATTAAAACTCTACCATTTCCAGAGAATTCTTCAGTTAATTTTTCAATTGCTTTTTTAATTTCTGGGTCAGATTCATAATCATTTTTCTTGTCTGAATTAACTTTTGCATTTATTAAAACTTGTGGGTAGATTTTAATTATTTTCTTTGCTTCTGATGGTTTTTGTTTTGTTTCAAGCAATATTTGTACTAGCATTAATGATGTTAAAATACCATCACCTGTTGGATTATAATCTAGATAAATAATGTGTCCAGATTGTTCTCCACCTAAATTATATCCTTCTTTAAGCATTTCCTCTAAAACATATCTATCTCCAACTTTTGTTTGTTTAAAAGTTAATCCTTCACCTTCACAATATTTGTTAAATCCTAAGTTACTCATTACTGTAGCTACTACAGTATCTTTGCTTAATTTCCCTTTAGCTTTTAAATATTTTGAAGCTATAGCCATCATGATGTCTCCATCTATTTCTTCGCCATTTTCATCAACAGCTAAACATCTGTCTCCATCACCATCATAGGCTATACCTAAAGAATAATTTCCTTCAACTACTTTTTCTTTTAACATTTCTAAATGTGTTGAACCACACCCAGCATTTATATTTACTCCATCTGGAGTATTATTAATAATGTCATGATTGATTCCAAGTCTTGAATAAATCTTATCTGCAACTGAGTATGTTGCACCATTTGCAGTGTCTATTAATACCTTAAAACTTGGATCTATATTTTGAGTAATAACACTATGGAATATTCCAACTATAAAGTCGATATAATCATTTATCATATCTTCTCTATTTTCTGCCACACCAATCTTTTCTGCAACTGCAGTTAGCATTGATAGTTTTTCATCAGAATCCATAATATCTTCTATTTCTTCTTCTAATTCATCTGGTATTTTCATACCTTTATTACTAAAGTATTTAACACCATTAAATTCAAATGTATTGTGTGAAGCTGAAATAACTACACTAGCATTTGCATTATATTTTTTTGTTAAATAAGCAACAGCAGGTGTTGGTATAACTCCTAATGTTTTTACATTAGCCCCATAACTTAAAAATCCTGCTACCATAGCACTTTCAATAAGTGTTCCTGAAATTCTAGTATCTCTACCAATAAGAATTGTTGGAGCTTGTCCTTCAGAATGTTTTGATAAAACTGATGCACCAGCTTTTGCAACTCTAAAAACTAAAGATGGAGAAAGCTCTGTATTTGCTATTCTTCTAATTCCATCTGTACCAAAATATTTTCTCATTTTTTTAAGTTTCCTTTCTTATGTTAAAACAATTATTTTTTTACCTTTTTTAACTCTCTTATTATATCTATTTTACATTATATTTTCAAGTCTTTTGACGGTTTTTAACGTCGGTTTTTAAAGAATTTTTCACATAAAAAAAGTAGCCTTTTTTAAGGCTACTTTTAAATAATTACTCTTCTTTATCTTTTACTTTTTCCAAAGCAAGTTCACAGCTATAATTATCAGCAAGCATAGTAATTATGAATGCCATAATTAATAATGTTCCCAAATATGATCCAACTGGTATTCTCGCAATAACTAATATAGCTAAAATAAATCCAAGAACTAGAATTAATTTAGCAACAAGTTTAATTGGTCTTATTATCCAAGCATTTTTATATAATTTTCTATATCTTATTGCATAATATAATCCAACTATAACTGTAGCTATAAGCATTGGAAGGGCAAGTCCTTTTACTGTATCCCATACTCTAATTCTACTTACATTAGTCATTCTAACAGCAGTATCTGTAGATTCTAATTCTTCTTTAGTGTATTCTAAACCATACTCTTGTTTAATTTCAGCTATTTTAGCATTAAGTTCATCATCAGTCATAGTACCTAAAGTAGTTGCTAAATTTTTAGCTATCATTATTTCGTCTCTCTTTAATTGCTTTATAGAATAATCTTTACCATATTTTTCATTTAACTTGTTAAAGAATGTTGTAATTTCTTCATCTTTAAATTCTTTTGCTTCAACAGCAACACTAGTATTGAATAAAGTTGTTTTTCTAACTACAGTATCTTTAGAAAAACTTTCATTTGCAATTTGTTTAACATCTTTTAAATCAAAATCCTGATTTAAAGATACTTCAATTCTTGAATGATTAGAATTAATAATTGTATAATTATAACCTTTTACTCTAACCATTATAGCTCCTACTATAATTGCAATTATCATTAATCCATATAATAATTTTTTATTCATGTTTCTTAGCTCCTTCCTTGTTGTTATTATTTAGCAAAATAAGTGATACTAAGAAAGTATATACATATGCTATTAGTGACCAGAATCCTACCATACCCATTGATTTAGCATTAATATCTGTTGCAAACACAAATACTATAACAGATATTATAAGTGGTATTATTCTGCCAAGGAATTTTCCAAATTCCTTTATTTTCTCTTTTTCTTTTAATCCTACAATTAAGTAGTAATTTAAGAATGCCATTAGTAGGAATGTTATTAATCCAATCAAAGTTATTGTTACAGAAGCGGCTCTTAGGAATAATGCAAGAAGTGCGACATAACCTAGTTCGATTATAACAAACATAAATCCTTCTTTACCATATTTTAGTAATAAGTAGATACCAACAGCACCTAATATAACAGCTATAACAATTATTGCATTTCTAACAAAGTTATCTCCCAAATTAGAACCTACATAAGTACCTGTTATAATTTCATATTTAACTGGAAGAACTCCACCATTTATAGCTGCTGCTATTACTAAGCAGTCATTGTAATTATCAGTAAATGTTTTTGATTCAGAACCAGAAACATTTTGATATAAAGGAATAAATATAGAAGAATAAGCTCCATCTGGATCAAAATAAGTTCTATATCTATCTTCTCCATCTAATTTAACAGTTACAGTTTTTTGAACAGTAGCTCCTGATTCATCAACTGTTTCTATATAAGTTTTTGTAATTTCATTTAATTTATTTTGACCTTTAGTATTGAATTCTATAGAAATACCAATATCATATGAATTAGAGTTAACAGCAGTTGCTTGAGCTGCTGTATTATATCCATCTGTAACTTTACTTATCATACTATTATCTATTAATACTTCTTTAGTATCAGTATCAACTATTTCGATTTTACCTAGATTAGTTACTAATGCTACAGCATAATCAGTAGATTTAGTATTAGGTAATATCATAGAAAGTTTACCTGTTGTTTCATCAATAGTTATTGTTTTATCATTAATTCCAAATAGATTTAATCTCTTTTCTATAATAGATTTAGCTTTTTTATAGTTTTTAGCATTTAAATCTTCTGGTTTATTTACAGGAACTTCTGTAGTTGTAGGTTCTGCACTTGGAGTAGTCTCTGGAGCAGCAGCTTCTGTTTCAGTAGCTTCAGTAGCTTCAGTATTTCCTTCTGTAGCTTCTTCAGCAGTAGGCTCTTCTGTTTTGCTTTCTACTTCAACTTCTTCAGTATCATCACTGATTTCAAAGTTAAAACTTCTAGCTTCACCTAATTCTGTTCCTAACACATAATCTGGTAGGATATTTTTCCAACCATTTAAATCTCTTTGATGAATTCCTAAGAAAGAAATAGCACAAAGAAGAATTATTAATAGTACTACTATTAATTTTGTAAGCCTGCTTATAATTGTTTTTTCTTTCACGTCTTTTAAACCTCCTATAATAAATTGTTGTCATTTATAATTACTTCAAACCACAAACCTAAATAATTAGCAGCATGTTTACTCATCATAGTTCTATCCATAAATATTTCAAAGTAATCCAATACTGGGCACATATTTGTATCAATTGTAAGTCTTAAAGTAACTTTTTTAGTTTCACCATTTATTTCTAATTTAGCATCAGTTACAGCATAATTTACTCTATCGTGTTTGTCAAATAAACTTATATTAGTTTTTGTAACTCTGCTTCTATGAGCATCTGACTTATCTGCCAAAATTAAAGCTGCAGAAATATCACTAACAGCAGTTCCTGTTAACTCGTCATGATTACCAATCGCCATTGCAATTTCAGCTCTTTCATTAACTGGCATTCCCATATCTTTTAATATATCATTTGCTAAAATTGCTCCGGTATGAGCATGGTCTGTTCTGTTAATAGCATTACCTATATCATGAAGATATGCAGCTATTTCAGCTAGCCTTACTCTGTCCTCATCATAACCGAGTGTTCTTAATATTTCCCCAGCCCTTTGAGAAACAATATTTAAATGTCTATGTGCATGTTCTGTAAAACCAAGCACGTCTATTTGATGTTGAGCAGCTAAAATATACTGCTCAACATCTTCATTGTTTTTTACATCATCTAATGTAATTTTCAATTTAAAGTTTCCTCCTGTGTAGATTTATCTAGTTTTCGTATTCTTCCTCGTTTCCTTCATCTTCTTCATTTTGTTCTTCTTCGCCTTCATCTTCTGGCATTGCTGCATCTTCTTTTTCCATCTTAGCATTTTCTTTATCAGATTGTTTTTGAAGATCTTCTTTAGATTGTTCTTCACCAGAATGGTTATTTAAGTAATTAGCAAAGTTTCTTGAAGCTTTTAATTCATCTAATGTAACTAATTGTTCTTCTCCACTATCTATTACTCTATGGAATATATATTGTGTTCTACCATTTGATTGAGCGCTATATATAGCAGTGTAATAAGCTTGAACAACTATACTACCTGTTTTAATATCTAATAATCCAAAGAAGTTTCTATCTTGGAATACAACTAAGTTAAAGTTTTCTTTAACTGGTATTAATAATGTTGGGTTAGCTGTAACATTAGAACCATTTGCCTTCTTTAATAATTCACTTGGGTTTGGACATCCAAATTGTTGATATCTAGGATTCATCAAGTTATAACCATCTTTACTGTAAATACCAAATCTTCCATTTTTCTTAGTAACTATAGCATAATCGTCTAATATATATTTATTAGTAATATTTTGGTTAGCATATTCTTCTACGCTATCCAAACCAATTTGTTGATATATTGTATCTATAATTTCAGTGCTCTTGCCATCTTGAATACCAACAACACCATATCTATCATTTCTCTTTGTTAAATATAAATTGTTTTTAGCATCTATTAATTTTAAGAAATCATATTCTGCAGGAATTATAACAGATCCATCCTCAGGAGAGTTCATACCAAATTGTAATGGAGTCGATGAAGACTGTTGTGTACCTCCAGCAGAAACACCTGTCATAAAGCATCCAATACTTTGAATATATTCTATAGAATCATAACGAGAACTTATAACTTTTTGATAAGATTGACCATCTGTGAATTCAACAACACAATATTTTCCATTTTCATCACATACAGCTAATCCTTCATATAAAGCTCTTTGATTCTTAAAATTAGTTGTTAATTTATATCCTCCAGCAGATAAAGCTTGAGAATATGTCTCAACCATTGTTTCTAATGGATATAACATATATGTATTATCTTGTTTATATAATTGCATATTAAAGCCTTTAGCAATAGCATCTGGAGAAGCATATAACATGTCTTGGAACTGAATTACAGCAGGAGCGCCATTTAATGAATCAACAGTTAATATTTCTTCATCTTCTTCGTTTTTATTATATTCTTGTGAATTTTCTCTATATGCAAGTTCACCATCATATTTAGCACCTGCAGATAAGAATTTTATTAAATCATTTGAGTTTTTTGAAAAAGAAACTTTTTCACCTTTACTCACTATATGACACTTATCAGCACTCTCATCAGGAATTCCACCATATAAACCTTTGTTATAAACATATCCGCATATTTGTTCAGCAAAAGTTTTAATGTTTAAATACTCATTTCCTTCAGGTGTTACTATACTAAATGGTAAAGAATTTTTTTGTTTATCAATAATGATAGAAGTCTGGGTATAAATTCTTCCAGTCTCACTATCTTGAAGTTGGGTTTCTTTTGTCTTATAGACTACATTTCCAACTTGAACTTTTAGTTTGGCAGCTTCATTAATCTGTAAAACTACTAGAACTATAGTAATTACAACAGCTAAGACACCTACACAAACAATACCTAATAAAATCATTTTTTTCTTTTGATTAACATCATCCATCCGGCTGATCCTCCTATTTCGTATAACCGTATTTACGGTAAAACTCATCCCTAAAATTATTCAAATTATCATTTTCAATTTCTATTCTAACCTTATCCATCAAGTTAGTCAAGAATTTTATGTTGTGAATTGATAGTAATCTTATGCCCAAAATTTCATTTGTTTTAACTAAATGTCTAATATATGCTCTTGTATAGTTTTTACAAGCATAACAGTCACATTCATCATCTAAAGGAGAAAAATCTCTTTCATAAGTTGCATTTCTTACTACTATCTTTCCTTTTGATGTTAGAGCTGTTCCGTGTCTTGCTATTCTTGTTGGTAAAACACAATCACACATATCAATACCAGCTAGTGCAGCTTCGATTAAATAGTCAGGTGTACCAACACCCATTAAGTATCTAGGCTTATTTTCAGGCATCAAAGGTGCTGTATATTTAAGCATCTTTAAAAACTCTTCTTTAGGCTCTCCAACACTTATTCCCCCAATAGCATATCCAGGAAAATCTAATTCAATTAAGTCTTTAGCACTTTTTTCTCTTAAATCTTCATAGAAACCTCCTTGGATTATTCCAAATAATCCTTGAGTTTCTGGATTTTTATTTGCATCTTTACATCTTTTAGCCCATCTAGTTGTTCTTTCCATAGATTGCTTTGTATATTCATAAGAAGATGGATATGGGCAGCACTCATCAAAACACATCATAATATCAGACCCTAATGAATTCTGTACTTCAATAGATGTTTCTGGTGCCATAAATTTCGAACTTCCATCTAGATGTGATTGAAATTCCACCCCTTCTTCAGTAATAGTATTTAATTTTCCTAAACTAAATACTTGAAAACCGCCACTATCTGTTAAAATAGGTCTATCCCAGTGCATAAATTTGTGAAGGCCTCCTGCCTCCTCAACAAGCTTGTGACCAGGTCTTAAAAACAAATGATATGTATTTGATAAAATAATTTGAGCATTAACTTCTTTTAATTCTTCTGGTGTCATAGATTTAACTGTAGCTTGAGTTCCAACTGGCATAAATACAGGTGTTTGAATATCTCCATGAGGTGTATGAATAACACCTCTTCTTGCACCAGAGTTTTTGTCTACATGTAAAAGTTCATAAGTAATTGCTGGTTTCATTGTTTATTCCTTTCTAAAAAATTAATGTATAAACATTGCATCTCCAAAACTGAAGAATCTATATTTTTCCTTAACCGCTTCTTTATATGCTTCAAGTACAAACTCTCTTCCAGCTAAAGCTGATACCAACATAATTAATGTAGATTCAGGTAAGTGGAAATTTGTAATTAAAGCATCTAAACATTTAAATTTATATCCAGGATAAATATATATTTGAGTATCACCTTCTGTAGGTTTAACAAAGCCCTTATCATCTGAAATAGATTCTAAAACTCTACAAGAAGTAGTTCCAACACAAATAACTCTATGTCCTTCTCTTTTAGCTTTATTAATCTTTTCACAATCCTCTTCTTTAATATAAAAGTGTTCTGAATGCATTTTATGTTTTTCAACTTCAGTTTCTTTTACTGGTCTAAAAGTACCAATACCAACGTGAAGTGTGACATTTGCTATATCTACTCCTTTTTCCTTTATTCTATCTAAAAGTTCATCAGTAAAATGAAGTCCTGCAGTAGGTGCTGCAGCAGAGCCTCTATACTTTGCATAAACTGTTTGATATCTATCTTTATCTTTTAATGATTCATGTATATATGGTGGAAGTGGCATAAGACCAATTTTATCTAATATCTCATTAAATATTCCATCATATGTAAATTTAACTTTTCTAGTACCACCAGGCATAATATCAATAACTTCTGCTTCTAGATCATTATCACCAAATATTACTTTTGCTCCAACATGAAGCTTGTTTCCTGGTCTAACTATAGATTCCCATACATCTCCTTCTATATTATTAAGAAGTAAAAACTCTACATTAGCGCCAGTTTCTTTTTTCCCATAAAGTCTAGCAGGAATAACTTTCGTGTTATTCCTAACTAAACAATCTCCTGGCTCTAGAAAATCAATAATATCTTTAAATGTATGATGTTCTATTGTTTTATTTTCCTTATCAAGAACCATCAATCTTGATTCATCTCTATTTTTTATTGGAACTTGTGCTATAAGTTCTTCTGGTAAGTCATAATAAAAATCCTTTACGTCCAATTTAAACTTCCTTTCTATTAATCTGATGTTATTGTAATATAATTTCCATCAGAAGCATCTTCTGACTGACTAGATACCATATTCTTAAAGTTCTTAAATAATTTACCAATAGCATCTATTGGGTTTTTAGCTTTATTCTCAAATACTATTTCTTCAGCATTTGTAAAGTCACTATTTTGAACTGGTTTTGTAGTATATACAAATGGATCTAATCCAGTAAGTCCTATATTACTTTCAATATTACATTGCATATAGTCTCTATACCAATCTCTTAATCCTGATTTATCCTTTTCTTTATATCCAAATTTTTCATTGTCATGAAGTGCTGGTAATGTATACCCTCTTTCATTTAAGTTTCTTTCTAATGAGTGTAAGAATTCATGAACAAAAACTTCTTCTGGGAAAGTATCATTTCTTATATCATATTTATACATTGTACTTTCAGATAAATTATCAGGCATTCTTATATCTGAAAAACCTATTTGTCCATAACGCATACTTCCAAGACCTATCCAATTATTAACTGGTATCTTATCAAATGCGTTGCCCATTCTTAATCCAATAAATATATGATCATATTCATTAGATTCTACATATTTATCTATTAATGGTTTTAAATCAGATGGTGAAGCATAATAATAATTATCATCATCATAAGATAAAGTTGTAAGTGGTTCTGTTATCTCTACTATTTGTGCATCCACATACATCTTATTTCCTGAAAAAGTTCTTACTGTAGTTGAGAATCTATTTAAATTATCTTCTAATAATCTTTTATCTTCGTTTGTTAAAGAAAAAGCATAGTTTTTTCCATCAATATTAACTTTAACATTATCAATTAAGAAACAAACTACATTCCATTGTTCTGAAGAATCTTTAATTCCTTCTTCAACCTTCATATTAGCAAACCAAGCTTTTCCTTTTGTGTAACCACTATAACCTCCAAGTCTAAAGCCTATTCTTAATGATTCATTATTTTCACTATCAACCATTAATGTTAGTTTTTGCCACTCAGTATTTGTTCCTTGAAGAGTTAGTGATTGTTCTGCAGAACCCATTATACTTATACAAGCACCTGCAGTATCTGGATTATCACTTTCAACATTTTCTGTTTTTACAAAGCATGTAATTTTATAAGGTGTATCTTTCTTTACAGGAATCTCTTTAAAAAATAATGCATCATTGAAATCTGAGCTTTCTATACAGTAGCTATTATCTTTTTCATATTTAACATCTGAATCTCTATAAAATTTTGTAATTCCTGCTTTTTCATTAGCTTTTATAAAATCATTAAAATAGTATTTATTATAAACAAATATAATTACACCAACAAAAGCAGCTATTACTATTAAAGTTATTATTCTTGAAATCCACTTTCCCATAATTTATCTAAAATCTCCTTTAATGAATTTGCTAAATTATCAATTGTCTTATCATTCTTTATTACAAAGTCTGCTCTTTTTACAAAGAAACTATTTGCATTTTGTATCTCTAATCTTTGTTTTGCAGTTTCTTCATCTATTCCATCTCTTAAACAGATTCTTGCTATCTTTTCTTTATCATTAGCAATTACTGCAATTACTTTATCACATACATCTTCCATTTTAGCTTCATATAGAAGCGGAACATCAATCGCAACTAACTTCGTATTATCTTTTTTAAGTTTTTCAAGTTTAACTAATATTTCATCTGCAACATATTTGAATGTTAGTTTATTTAAAGCTTTTCTTTTAGTTTTATTTGTATAAATAATATGTGCAACCTTTTTTCGATTTAAAGATCCATCTTCTTTTAAAACACCTTCACCAAATAGTTCTTTCATTTCTTTGAAATACTCAGAATCCTTATTTGAGCTCAAACCTCTTGCGACTTTATCTGCATCTATTATTTTAGCTCCATAATCTTTTTCTAGTATACCGCAAAGAGTAGTCTTACCACTTCCTGAAGGTCCAGTAATACCTAAGATTTTCATTAACCTCTCCTTAATCTTTGAACTTATTTGCAGCTTCTACTGCCATTTCGTCACATCTATTATTAAGTTCATTATCACTATGTCCTTTTACTTTTATGAATTGAACTTTATGTACTTTAGTTAAGCCATATAGTTCTTCCCATAATTCTTTATTTTTTACAGGTTTCTTATCTGCTGTCCTAAATCCATTTTTATACCAATTATAAATCCATCCATTATTAAATGCATTTACTACATATGCACTATCAGAATAAATTAAAACATCACATGGATACTTTAAAAGCTTTAATGCTTCTATTACAGCTGTCATCTCCATTATATTATTTGTAGTCTCTTTTGCGCCACCTGATATCTCTTTTTTCTTGTCTTTATACATTAAAATAGAACCCCAACCACCAGGGCCAGGATTTCCTGAACATGCACCATCAGTATATATTATTACATTATCCATATAACAAAACCTTTCAAAATCCTCTAACTTATGGTATTATATCAGTAAAGCACAAAATATACAATATAAGGAAGGATAAAAATTGGACCAAATTTTAACTATAATATCTGAATATAATCCACTTCATAATGGACATTTATATCACATAAATGAGTCTACCAAATTAGTGGATACTAAATACAAAGCATGCATTATTTCTGGATGCTTTGTTCAGCGTGGCGAACCTAGTCTAATTGATAAATGGACTAAGGCTCGTATAGCATTAGAAGCGGGTTTTGATATTGTTATAGAACTACCTACTCTTTATTGTCTATCTAGTGCTGAGAATTACGCTTCTGGAGCTATAAAGATAGCAAAACAAATAGGAACCGATTATCTATCTTTTGGAAGTGAAACAGGTAACATTTCTTTATTAGAAGATCTAACTATACTTATAGAGCAAAATCATGATGACTATTATAAAGAAATTAGAAACTATATTTCTAAAGGTTACTCTTATCCAAAGGCGCAAGAACTTGTTATTAATAAATTGTTTGGTAAGGAATATGCCCTTCTTTGTACTCCAAATAATATTTTAGCTTTAGAGTATTTAAGAAGCATAAAACAAATAAAAGCAAAGATTAAACCTATTACCATTAAAAGAAATGAGAAATTTAAAAGTGCAACTGATATAAGAAATTTAGTTTTAAACAATAAAGGATATAAATCTTTAGTTCCTTCATTTACATATGAAGCATTAATAAATAACAAAAACAAATTAGGTACTTTAAAAGTATTTGAAAAAGAAATTCTTTATAAATTAAGAACAATGTCTATAGAAGATATTAAACTTCTTCCAGACATACCCGAAAACCTAATCTCAAAATTAAAAACTGCATCTGGAAACTGTAATACTTTAGATGAATTGTTATTAGATCTTAAAAACAAATCAATTACTGCTGCGAGAATAAAAAGAATTCTTCTTTATGTCCTTTTAGATATCACATCTAAAGACATTGATATTTCAAAAGAAGTTACACCATATATTAGAGTTTTGGGTATTAGAAAAGAATCCAAAAAATTATTATCTGAAATTTCAAAAAAGAAAAATGTTATAACTTCTGTTAAAGACTTCGAAAAAACATGTAAAAACAAAAAACTATTAAGACTTTTAGAAATTGATAAAACCGCAACTGATATATATACTCTAGGATATAATGAAAATTCTAAAACAGGATTAGATTACACAGAAAAACTAATAATATTTTAAAGAGGTTTATATGCAAAAATTAATTGTTGAACCAAAATATAATAATAAAAAACTAAGTATATTTTTATATGATCACTTCTCTGGTCTTACTTCTGCAACACTTCATAAAGCATTAAGAAAAAAAGACATTAGAATAAATGGTAGAAGAATTAATGAAGATACTTTAGTAAGTGAATTTGATGAAATTACTGTATATATAGTAGATGACTTGTTAAACAAGAAAATAGAAAAGGTATACGAAGACGACTTTATTCTAGTTGTTAATAAACCACAAGAAATGGAAGTAGTTGGCGATAATCCCTCTACCCTTTCTTCGTTACTAAAAAATGAATATCCCTTTATCGAACCATGCCATAGAATTGATAGAAACACATCTGGACTTGTATTATTTGCAAAAAATAAAGAAGCTTTAGAAATTTTGCTCGAAAAATTTAAGGAAAAAGAAATTGAAAAACATTATAGATGTACAGTTTTAGGAATACCAGAAAAAAAGCAAGCTTTTATAACTGCATATTTATTTAAAGATAATAAAAAATCTATGGTTTATATATCCGATGAACCCAAAAAAGGATATTCAAAGATAGAAACTAAATATAAAGTAATATCTGAAAACAAAGCCAAAAACACTTCATTACTTGATGTTGAAATTTTAACAGGAAGAACTCATCAGATAAGAGCCCATTTAGCTCATATTGGCCATCCTATCATCGGTGATGGAAAATATGGAATAAATGAAATAAATAAAACATTTGGCAAAAAATACCAAATGTTAGAAAACTATTCTATTACATTTAGATTTGAAAACGATAGTAAGATTTTAAATTATTTAAAAGATAAAACCATTCATTTAAAATAAAAAAGACCACTTAGATGGTCTTTTTTATTTTTCAAATATACTTAATAATTTTGATACAGCATAAATTATCTTATTCGCTTGATATTTAGCAAAAGATTTACCTAAGGCTTTACCACTTACAGTTAATGAAGCAACTAAAGCACTCATTAAAAACTGAATATTAAAAGGAACACTGAAATTTTCCATTATCTTAAGCGTAATTAAAGCACTAATGGCACCTGAAAGAACGCCACATATATCACCAATAACATCTGCACATATATTAGACACCTTAGGTGCACTTCTAATAAGTTTAATAGCTGTTTTTGCTCCTTTAACTTTTTTCGATGCCATAGCATGGAATTCTTCTTCTGTTGCACAAGTAACAGCAACACCCACTATATCAAACATAACACCAAATAATATTACAACAAATAATATAACTAAAGCTGGTGCCACAGGAATATTACTAATTCCATTTGTAGATACATATGAAAATATAGTAGATAGTATAAATGTAATAAAGAATACAACTATAAACCAGCTGCCACCTTCATTTTTGTTTTTTTCTTTTCTTTCATCCTTTGACTTCATCTATATCTCCTTATCTAGTATTTTTCTAATTATAAAATATAAAAAGGATCATTATATGTCAAGCACTTTCCTCTTAACTATAACAATCCAATTTATATTTATACATAAAATATAGATGGTAGAAATTTAAGTAAATTTTACGGTTTGAGGTCTAGCAGAATTTCTCATCCACCTACTAAGCATTACTACTTAGCCGTTTCCATTTAAAAGTGGATTCCCTTAAAAGTTTCGGGAGCCAGATCACCACTAAAATCCGTACCTTAATCCTTAAATTCCCATGTTCTTAAGTTAGAACAAACATTCTAGAAGTTTTCCTTAATGCAACGTATCTAATATTAGTCCTTTTTGCAATAATAATTTCATAATCTCAAACATAAAGATACGGCCGTACCCTTATGTTTAATTATAATTAATCCCAAATTATCACTCAGAACAGATCCGTAGCCTTACTAAAGAAGGCCTAAGCTTAGAATATATTATTAACCAGTGTCTTATTAATAATTGTGAAAACAGGAACATAAACATATGCCATTACATCATTTCCTGAATTCTTTTTCATAGTAAAACGCAAGACTGGCATCCTACGCAGTTCCTATGAAACATCTTCTAAATGAATCCTGTGTGGATTTTTAGCCCCACCTTCATATTAGGCGATGCAACTAGAATAATGCACCATCAAGGAATATTATAACAAAAAGTACTTTCAATTTCAAATAACTTTTTGATTACATTTTAGTCCATAAACTAGCTTATTTAACGTTAAAATCAAAAAGTATAGTTATTTGGTCTTTTTCTCCTTTTTACTCACTTTTTCTTCTTTTTTCTCACTCTTTTGTTTTTCTTTTTTGATACTTAAATCATATTCTTCAATATAAATAGTTAGCATCTTTGGATATAAAGTATCTACATCATTAAAATACCTATTTGTATTTATTTTTATCTTATTTTTAAGTTCAAAATCATACATATTAGAATCTAATAATACTTGAGATGTAATATCCATTCCACATGGTAATGTGTTATTTATATTGTCATAGTATACTGAATTAGTTAAATATACTAAAGGCATACCTTCTTTAATATTTAATTTAATAAGTTTTACACTATTTTCAAATTTGTTTTGATATAAATCTAATTCTCTTTCAACATTAATATTATATATAGAATAATCTGTTTGATTTATTTTTGAATTTACTGGAACAACTTTATAAATTGGCATATCATATGATGATGTAACTTTGTTTACAGTTTCTTTTAAATATCCAGCATACATTAGAAGTCTCTCTGTAAAATCAAATATATCTATCTTCTTATTTATGTCTAAAATCATAAACTTATTCTTTTCTTTTTCTCTATGTGATTTATTATTTAAATACTTTATTTGAGTAGAATCTTCTTTCATTCCACCAAATATATCAAATTCAGAATTTGCCTCTTCTTCATTTTCCATATATTCTTTTTGAAGATCAGTTAATAAAGATTCAAGAACATCTCTGTCCATATCTTTATTTTTTAACATATTAAGGTCTGGCAAAACATTAGTTGTTGCTAAATATAAACTATCGAATTCTTGCTTAGAAAATTTACTTCTTTGAAGCTTATCTTGACTAATTCCTAAATCTTCAAAATCATATTCATAATCAAATTTTTTCTTAAGATTCAATCCTTCTGGCTTATCTATTTGTTCAGATCCAGTATCTAAAGCAAGTGCTTCATCCTTATTTGCAAATCTCCAAAATTCAAAAATACTTCTTTTATGTTCATCAATCTCTTGTATATATGTTGTAGCATTAGCTATCTTTCTTTTTGTATTTTCAATTTTAGTTTCTAAAGCATTAATATCTGAATTTAAATCTTTAACATATCTTTGGCTTCTTTCATATAAGGCTTGTATTGTAACTAAATCATCAATCGTATGATATTTATTCTCATCAGAATAACCAGTAATAGGTTTAGCTTCTTTATCCTTTTTGTCTTCTTTAACTTCTTGAGCATCATTTTCAATAACTTTTTCAGTTTTTTTCTTTTTCTTAGAGAAGAAATATCTTACTTTTCCAAAGAATGTTTTTCTACATTCTAGATATGTTGATATTTCTTTTTGTTTCATAAAGTATTCAGCATCTTTATCTTTAGCTTCTTGCTTTAATTTCTTTAGTTTCTTTTCTAATCTATTTGCTTCTTGATTAAATTCTTTTATATCAGCTTCTGTAGTAATAAATTTGTCTTTTATAAATTCAGGAAGATCACTATAAACTATTTTTTCTCCTTCATAATAAAAATCTATAGAATCTTCTTTATTTATCATAATATCGAATTTATATCTATTACCTAATTCTGTTTGAATAATAAATAATGCTTTTATAAATTTATAGAATTCCTCAGCCTCTTCTTTATTCTTAAGAACAATCTTATACATACTTTTTAAGCTGTCATAAATATGTGTTTCACCTACAATTTGAAGTGTAGTTTCACCTTCATAATCATGAACCTCATATGTTAATGACCAATTCTTAGTAAATACCCAAAGATAGTTTTCAATATCATTTATTTGTCTATTGGTTAAAAATTCTTCACTATAATTTACATATGAAATTGGTATATATACCTTATAATCTTTTTTAGATTTTTGTAATTCTAGTTTTTTCTTTAATAAGAAGAAAAATTGGTCGAAACATTCTTCTTTAAGTGGCACAAGCATAAAATATTTGTTAGAATCTTGAGAATAATATACTTGCCATAATTGGCTTTTCGCATAATGAACTAAAAATGGTGCCTCAACTTGTAACTTATCTTGTTCATCTTCAACTTTCTTAATATTCTCTTGAGATATTGTATTGAACAAATTAATAAGTTTTAAAGATTTTTCATTATCAACTTCACTTTGTTTTATAAAGTCCACAAATCTCATTGAATTGTTATATTTTTCTTTTATAGAATCATCTCTATGGCAATCAGTAACATACAATTCAATATCTTTTACTGAAACATATTTATATACTTTTAATTCTTTATCATTGTTAAGTCTTGAAGGATTAAATATTACAGGTTCAGTATCAACCAAAAACTTTGGTAACTTATCTAGATTCAACCCAATAAGATTTAATTTTGCTTTTATATCTTCTTTAGTAGTCAATTTTAGTTTTCCTCCTTAAAATTTTACTTTTCTCCGTAAAATTCCAATAATTCAAAAAAAGTATATCATATAGATATTTTTAATTAAAGGCTATTTAGTAAAGTTTAATATAAATGTAAATAAAAAAAGCTATAGACTTTTTAGTCTATAGCCTTTGATATTAAACTTTTTTATTTTTGATTTCATCAACTACTCTTTGAACAAAATCTTTTATTTCCATTTGTCCAATATCACCTTCACCTCTTACTCTAACTCCTACTTTATTATCTTCAACTTCTTTATCTCCAATAATTAGCATATAAGGAATTTTAGCAAGTTGAGCTTCTCTTATTTTATATCCAATTTTTTCTGATCTTGAATCAATATCAACTCTAACGCCTTCTTTTAGAAGTTCTTCTTTTACTTTTTCAGCATGTTCTAAATGTCTATCTGCTATTGGTAATATTTTTACTTGATGAGGGGCTACCCAAAGAGGTAACAAACCTTTTGTTTCTTCAAGTAAGAATGATATAAATCTGTCTGATGATCCTAAGATTGCTCTATGGATAACAACAGGTCTATGTTCTTCACCATCTTCACCAACAAATTTCAAATCAAATCTTTCTGGTAAAGCAAAGTCTAATTGACATGTTGGAATAGTTACATCATGTCCTAAAGCAGACTTAATTTGAATATCTATCTTAGGTCCATAGAATGCTGCTTCTCCTTCAGCTTCATAGAATTCTATATCTAATTCTTTTAAAATTTGTCTTAATTGATTTTCTGCTGTCTCCCACATCTCATCATTATCAATATATTTTTCAGTATTAGCTTTATCTCTTAAAGATAATCTAAATTTGAACCTATCTCTACTAAAGCCAAAATCTTTTAAATATACTTCAAATATCAAATTGATAACTCTACCAACTTCCTCTTTAATTTGATCAGGTCTCACAAAAAGGTGAGCATCATTTTGACACATTTGACGAACTCTTTCAAGTCCACAAACAGCGCCACTGTTCTCAAATCTAAAATCATGTGCTAGTTCACCAATTCTAATTGGTAAATCTCTATATGAACGTAATTCATTTTTATATATAAGCATATGATGAGGACAGTTCATAGGTCTTAAAACAAATTCTTCATTATCCATTTTCATTACAGGGAACATATCATCTTTGTAGTGATCCCAGTGACCAGATGTTTTATAAAGATCTGTTGTTGCTAAATCTGGAGTATACACATGTGAATATCCAAGAGCTATTTCTTTATCTTGAATATATCTTTCTAATACTCTTCTTATTGTAGCACCATCTGGTAAATACATTGGAAGTCCAGCACCAACTAATGGATGTGTCATAAATAAGCTTAAGTCTTTTCCTATTTTTCTATGATCTCTTGCTTTTCTATCTTCTAGAACTTGCATATATTCATCAAGCATTGATTGTTTAGGAAAAGAAATTCCGTAAATTCTTTGAAGCATTTTATTGTGTTCATCACCTCTCCAATATGCACCAGATGTAGATAATAGTTTAAACACTTTAACACAACCAGTATCTGGAAGATGTGGTCCACGACAAAGATCAGTAAATTCTCCTTGTTTGTAGAAAGAAATTACTTCTCCTTCTGGTAATTCTTCAATTAATTCAACCTTATAAGGCTCTTTTCTTTCTTTCATAAGCGCAATAGCTTCATCTCTAGGAAGTTCAAATCTCTCAATTACTAACTCTTCTTTGATGATTTTTTTCATTTCTTCTTCGATTTTAGCTAAATCTTCTTCTGAGAAAGGTTTTTCAACATCAAAATCATAATAAAAGCCTTCTTCTATAGATGGTCCTATAGTTACTTTTGCTTCTGGATATAATCTTTTTACAGCTTGTGCCATAATGTGTGAAGTTGTATGCCAAAACATTGACTCTTCAACTTCTTGCGTTTTTCCTCCGCCGAGTTTAATCTTAAACATATAAATCCTCCTTCGCTACATTTATAGTAGCTTTAAAAAATTTATTTTGGATGCTATTTTCTTATAGGAGTTTTTGTTAAATAAATAACAAAAACCCCTATAGGAAGCTTTTGCAACCTATAGGGGTAAGTTTATTTCTCACGGTTCCACCCTACTGTTTAACTTAATTAAAGCTTTAACGCTGCTTATACGCTTTTCTTTCGAAAAGAAACTCCAGGTTAGTTTTTCAAAAGTGTTTATTAATATTGGCTCTCAGCGGGTATGCCAACAATCTCTGGTAACAACCTTCTTTTTACTTTGTCCCTTCACAGTTTACATATTCTATTATAATTCCATTTTTTCAAAAAGTCAATCACTAGTTATGTTTCAAAGTCAAATCATTTAAATTACAATTTGTTTTAACTTATTGTTTCTTAAAATCCTTATATTTATAATTATTTTATACAATTATAAATTGGGAGTACTTTATGGAAAAAGCAAAAGTATGTAAACACAATATGAAGTTATACCCTTTTTTTAGAATGCTTTCATATGACTTCTTGTTTTTTTATACTATTGACTTTTTATTTCTAACACAAATAAAAGGCATCAGTCCAGCTAAAATAATCCTTGTAGATTCATTCTATGCCATATTTGGAATTATATGGCAATTGCCTGCAAGTGTTTTAGTTGAAAAAACAAGTAGAAAGTTTTCTACAATACTTGGGAATCTGCTCAACTGTATTTACGTATTATTAATTATTTTAAGTAAAAATTTTTATCATTTATTAATAGCAGAATGTGTTTGCTCTTTTGGTTTTGCGCTAAAAGATACTGCAACACCTGCCCTACTTAATGAATCGATTCCAGAAACCACTAAAAGAGGCAAAATATTTGCCAAATTAAATGGTAAGGCAATATCTGGTTATTATGTATTAAATGCAATTTCATTAGTAATATCAGGTTTTCTATTCTCTGTTAATGGATATCTACCAATATCTATTTGTTTTGCAATAACAATACTATGTTTCTTAATATCATTAACATTTATAGAACCTATAAAAAATAAAGATCTTAAAGTTATAGATAACAATAAAGAAAATACATCTCTTGAAACTGAAAAGAAAGAATTATCTCTAAGAGAAGCTTTTAAATATATAAGAAAATCAGGAAGACTTAAAAGTTTAATTCTTTTTGGTTCTTTAATGAGTTCATTTATAGCTATACTTGCATCCACTCAAGTGTATTTAGTAGAAGAGTTGGAAATAAGTTCTGGAATAATAGGAATAATATTTGCATTCTTAGGAATTGTATCTGCTGTAGCAGCAAAAAAGCAAGAGAAATTCCAAGAGAAATTCAAAAACAAATCACTTACTATTCTATCTTTAGCTATTTCAATAAGCATTATGGCTTCTACAATAGGATATTTCTTAGGATTACCTGTTCCTGTAACACTTGCAATAGTTATTATATGTTTTGCAATTAAATCTGCTGTAAATGGAATATACCAAGTACTAATACTTAAATACCTTAGCAATTTTGCCAATGAAGAAGTTGATAGTAAGATTTATGCAATAGAACTTTTAGCAGTAAGTATTGTAAATGCAATTTTAGGAACAATTACATCATTTATATTTGACAATTCATCAAGCTATTTAGCTACATTTATACTAGGTACTTCTTTCTTAGTACTATTTACTTTAACTATTCTTTACATGAAAAACAGATTAGGATTAAAACCTGAAGAATATTCTAAAGAAGAAACCAAATATGCTAAAGAAGCTGAAAAAGTTGCTTAACATTTTTTCATTATAAATATATATTTTAAAAAGGAAAAATAGAGCCCTTGAATTAGGACTCTATTTTTCTTTTATATAATTTATTATTAATAACCTGGTTTTTCTAACAATCTAAACATATTACGTTTATATTCTTCAACTCCTGGTTGATTAAATGGATTAACACCTAAAATGGTTCCAGACATTGCACAAGCTTTTTCAAAGAAGTAAATTAGTTCACCCATATTTTCTTCATCTAATCTATCTAATGATATTAATAAGTTAGGAACATTACCACTTACATGGGCTTCAATTGTACCTTCCATAGCTTTCTTATTTACATAGTCTAAAGTTTTTCCTGTTAAATAGTTTAATCCATCTAAATCTTCTTCATCACTCTTGATAGTAATATTAGATCTAGGATTCTCAATCTTTAAAACAGTCTCAAATATATGTCTTTCACCATCTTGAATATACTGACCCATTGAGTGAAGATCAGTTGTTAAATCAACTCCAGCTGGAAATATTCCTTTTCCATCTTTTCCTTCACTCTCACCAAATAGTTGCTTCAACCATTCAGTAAAATAGTGCATAGATGGCTCATAATTGGCGAAAATTTCAATTTTCTTACCTGAGTTATATAGTAAGTTTCTTATTACAGCATATTTATAACATTCATTAAATTTAACGTTAGGATCTAAATATTTTTCTCTTGCTATTCTAGCACCTTCCATAAGTTTATCAATATCAATTCCAGCAGCTGCAATTGGTAATAAACCAACAGCAGTTAATACTGAGAATCTACCACCTATGTTATCTGGAACAACAAATGTTTCATATCCTTCTTTGTCAGATAATGTTTTAAGTGCTCCTCTTGCTTTATCTGTTGTAACATATATTCTTTTTCTAGCTTCTTCTGCCCCATATTTACTTTCAATAGCTTCTTTTAATACTCTAAAAGCAACAGCAGGTTCTGTTGTAGTACCAGATTTAGATATAACGTTTAAAGAAATATCTTTTTCTCCTATTAATTCCAATAAGTCATTTAAATAGTTAGGACTCAAATTGTTTCCAGCATAAACTACCATTGGTGCCTTTCTTTGTTCAATAGATAAGCTATTAGCAAAATTAGAAGATAAAGCATCAATAACAGCTCTTGCTCCTAAATATGACCCTCCTATACCAATTACTATTAAGACATCAGAATCTGCTTGAATTTTTTCAGCAGCCTTCTTAATTCTTTCAAATTCCTCTTTGTCATAATTTTCAGGAAGATTAATCCATCCTAAAAATTCTTTTTCATCATCTGGATTTGAATGTAAAAGATTGTGGTATTTATTTATTTCTTCTTCAAAATCTAAAACCATTCTTTCATTCAAACTAGAATTTTTGTAATCAAACTTTACCATTTAACGTCCTCCTTGGTATTTTATTTATATTTAAAAATTATTGAATAATTTTTTTAATATCATCATAAGTCAAGTTAATTTCTGTTTCTTCACCAGTAATCATGTTCTTGATTCTAGCTTTGTTTTCTCTAACTTCATTTTCACCAATAGTTAAGACATATCTAGCATTAGTTTTATTTGCATATTTGAATTGAGCGTTTAAACTTCTTGAACATATATCTTTTTCTACTTGAACACCTTCATTTCTAAGGTCTGTTGCAAGTTTAGTAGCGAATATATCAGCTTCTTCACCAATACTTGCTATATATAAATCCATTGTCTTTTCTTTAACTAAATCAGGATTTGCTCTTTCAAAGACTTCTAATAATCTTTCCATACCCATTGCAAATCCAACAGCAGGTGTTGGTTGTCCTCCAACCTCTTCAACTAGGCCATCATATCTTCCCCCACCTAAAACTGTTAATCCATCATCTTCTGAAATAAACTCAAATACCGTCTTAGTATAATAATCTAAACCTCTAACTATTCCAGCATCTATTTCATAATCTACTCCATTAGCTTTCAAATATTTTTGAACATTTTCGAAATGATCTCTACACTCATCGCATAAGTAATCTAAAATTACTGGAGCACCTTGGTTTAGTTCTTTACATTTTTCTTCCTTACAATCAAGAATTCTTAATGGGTTTTTCTCAAATCTTGTTTTACAAGTATCACAATAATTATCTAAATTAGGTCTTATAAAATCTCTTAAAGCATCTTGATATTTTGCTCTACATGTAGGACACCCAATACTATTAATTGTAATCTTTATATTTGGAATGTTTAAAACCTTGAATATATTAACGCCAAGTAAAATAGCTTCTACATCAGCTAAAAAACTTCCCGTTCCTATGATTTCTGTTCCGATTTGTCTAAATTCTCTAAGTCTTCCCTTTTGAACATTTTCATATCTATACATCGGCATTTCATACCACAATTTAAGTGGAGTGGCTTGACTTGCAAGTCCATCTTCTATATAGGCTCTTACAACTCCTGCAGTACCCTCAGGTCTTAAAGTTACACTTCTACCACCTTTATCTTCGAATGTATACATTTCTTTTTGTACAACATCTGTTGTTTCACCAACACCTCTAGAAAACAGTTCTGTGTGTTCAAATACAGGAACTCTTATTTCTTTCATACCATAGTTATTCATTAGTTCGGTTATTTTCTTTTCAATATATTGCCATTTATAAACTTCATTAGGCAATATATCTTTAGTTCCTTTTGGTTTTTGTATCATATATATCTCCTCATTTCCTTTTGGGTTACCAATCTTTTTGTCTTAATTCTAAATAGATTGGTTTCTCTTCTTTTATTTTTGTTGATTTTCCATGTCCTGGATAAATAATTGTATTTTCGGGTAACACTAAGATTTTATTTGTTATTGAATCCATAATATCTTCCATACTACCTGTTGGAAGATCTGTTCTACCCCATGTACTTGAAAAAATTGTATCTCCAGTAAATATCATGTCTTCATCTGGACAATATAAGCAAAGGCCTCCTTTGGTATGTCCTGGTGTAGCTATAACTCTAAATTCTAAATCTCCTAAGTGTATTAAATCTCCATCATCAACTCTAGAATCGGCTTCTAGTTCAGGATTCTCAGTTTCAGCATAATAAGTTAAGCTAATACCTTCATCATATAAACCTTGAGCATCATCTCTGCTAATTAAGATTTTTCCACCTTTAGCATTTCTAACATCGTTTATAGCTCCTATGTGATCTGCATGACAATGTGTTATAAATATATACTTTAATTTACAATCTAATATATCAAGCATACTTATTATCTTGTCACCTTCAGCACCTGGATCTATCACCATTGCTTCTTTAGTCTTTTCATCTACAATAATATAGCAATTTGTAACTAAATTTAAATGTTCAATTTTAACCTTTACTTCTTTAAGTATCATTTGTTCCTCCGCTAGTTATTCCTATTTACTTCGTATACTGAATCAACTTTTCTTAATATTCTAATTATTTTATTAAGTTCATCTAAACTTACAAGTTCTACTGTAACATCTATAATGGCTATTCTATCTCTAGTAGTTTTAGTATTAACACCTAGAATATTATATTTAGCTCCTGTTATTTCTTTTATAATATCAGAAAGTAGACCTTGTCTATCATTTGCTTTAATTTGAATCTCAACGCTGTATGATGATTTTGCTTCTTCAGCCCAATAAACATCAATCATACGAGTTTCTTCATCATTAAATAGATCACCGACATTCACACAGTCGGTGCGATGGACTGAAACGCCTCTTCCTTTGGTAATATAACCAACTATACTATCTCCTGGAAGTGGATTACAACATTTAGCAAGTCTAACAAGACAATTATCTATTCCTTCAACAACAATGCCAGTTTTAGATGGTTTAGTCGTTGATTTTCTAGTAGATAACTCTGTAATTGTCTTTTCTAAATCTTCCTCTTCATGTTCCTTTTTATATTCTTCTAATAATCTTGCAATTATTTTAGTAGCAGAAATACCACCAAATCCAACAGATGCAAACATATCATCAGTCGAATTAAATTTATATCTATCTAAAGCAATTTTCAACCATTCTGCTTTCATCAAGTCTTCATGATGCATTCCTAGCTTCTTTATTTCTTTATCAATTATGTCTTTTCCTTTTTCAATGTTTTGTGTACGTTCAGCTTTCTTAAACCATTGTTGTATTTTAGTTTTAGCACCACTACTTTTAACAAATTTCAACCAGTCACGGCTAGGTCCTTTAGAAGAATCAGAAGTAATGATTTCAACTATATCTCCATTTTCTAATTTAGTTATAATTGGCATCATCTTACTATTTATTTTAGCTCCAACCATTCTATGTCCAATTTGTTCGTGAATACTATAAGCCAAATCTATTGGTGTACTTCCTCTAGGCAAAACTTTAATATCTCCTTTTGGAGTGAAAACGTGAACTTCATCTTCAAATAATTCTTGTTTTAATGTATTTAAAAACTCATCTGGATTCTCAGTATCTTTTTGCCACTCTAACGTTTCACGAAGCCAAGCTAATTTGTCTTCTTTAACAATAACAGCTTTTTTCTTTCCAGTATTGCTTTGTTCTTTATAAGCCCAGTGAGCAGCAATACCAAATTCAGCAACTCTATGCATGTCCCAAGTTCTTATTTGAACTTCAAAAGGTGTTCCTTTAGGGCCAATTAATGTAGTATGTATAGATTGATACATATTCTTCTTTGGAACAGCAATATAATCTTTGAATCTACCTGGCATAGGATTATATAAATCATGAACTATACCTAAAGCCGCGTAACAATCCCTTACTGAATTAACTAGTATTCTTAAAGCAAAAAGGTCATATACTTGATCTAGTGTTGAATTATCCCTTTGCATCTTTCTCCAAATTGAATAAATATGTTTAGCCCTACCAGTAACTTCTGCATTTATTTTTGCTTTCTTAAGCTCAATTCTTATTTCATCCATTATTTTTTCGATGAATTTTAGTCTTTCATCTCTTTTTTGGCCAACACCTTTTACAATTTCATGGTATTCATCTGGATATAAGTATTTAAAAGCTAAATCTTCTAATTCCCATTTCAAAGAATATATTCCGTAGTCTATTAGCTAAAGGTGCATATAAGTCTTGAGTTTCTTTTGCATTTGCAATTTGTCTATCACGGCTTAAATATTTAAGTGTTCTCATATTATGAAGTCTATCAGCAAGTTTAATAAGAATTACTCTTATATCTTTACCCATAGCCAAGAACATTTTTCTATAATTCTCAACTTGTTGCTCTTCTTTTGATGTGTATTGTAATTTTCCAAGTTTTGTAACGCCATCAACCATAGCTGCAATTTGTGGTCCAAATTCTTTTTCCAATTCTTCTTGAGTTACATCAGTATCTTCAACTACATCATGCAATAAAGCAGCACAAATAGTATCTGTATCTAATTCTAGTCCAGCCAAAATATATGCAACTTGAACAGGATGGATTATATATGGTTCTCCGGATTTTCTTTTTTGGTCGCCATGTTTACCAAGGGCGAAGTTATATGCACGAAGAATTTTCTTTCCATCTATATGCTTATTATTTTCCCTAGCACGTTTTATAACATCGTCTATGCCATATTCATAAGTATCATCTTTCATATATAAATCCCTCCTTTTCTTATTAATATGATTTCATGATGTCTTTAATATTTATTTGAATAAAATTAGTGCCATTAAATTCATTAATCTCTAACATACCAGCAACATCTATTTGATCTCCTAATGTATAGTCATTTGAAACATAACCCATATTAAAACCAATAGCATTAATAATTGTTGCTCCATCTTTTAGAGTAAGTTTTATATGTTTTCCATCAGATAATGCTCTAATAGAATCAATTTTTAAATTCTTAAAAGCAAATATTGGCTTTCTATTAGCTTCACCAAAAGGTTCTAATAAATCTAATTCTTTAATAATATCAATATTTACTTCTTTTAATGTAACTTGTTTATCTATTTCTAAGACTTGTACTATATCTTCTACTTTTTTATTTTTAGCATATTCTTCAAAGGCTTCTTTGAACCTATTAAATTCTTTTTTCTCAATACCTAGTCCAACTGCCATTTCATGGCCACCATATTTTATTAGGTAATTTGATAAGTCAGCAAGTGCACCATGAAGGTCAAATCCTGGAATACTTCTTCCAGAGCCCTTTCCAATTTTATCTTCAAAGCAAACTAAAATAGATGGTTTAAAATACATTTCAGTTATCTTTGATGAAACAATTCCAATAACTCCATGATGCCATCCAGTATTTCCTAAGATAATTGCCTTTTTATCTTTTTCATTTTTTTCAATCATCTTTACTGCTTCATCATAGATTTTCTTTTCAATTTGTTGTCTTTCCTGATTGTATTTGTTAAGTCTTTCAGTTATACTTTTAGCCTCTTTATAATCATTTGTTAAAAACAATTCTAATGCTTCTTTTTCAAATCCCATTCTTCCACAAGCATTTATTCTTGGGGCTAATCCAAAAGAAATAGTATTTGAATTAACTTGTGAATATCCGTGATGCTTCTAATAAAGCTTTTAAACCTGGATTTTTAGTTTGTTCAATTAGTTTTAATCCAAGTTTTGCAATTACTCTATTTTCATCAATTAATGGAACAATATCAGAGATTGTACCAAGACAAACAATATCTAAATATTTTAAATAGCTTTCTGGTTTCATTTCTAATGCTGTACCAATTGCTTGGCATAATTTAAAAGCAACTCCACACCCAGCTAAACAATTACATGGATATTTATTATCTTTTCTTTTTAAATCTACAACGGCAATGGCATTAGGAAGTTCATCCATAGGTTCATGATGATCAGTTATAATTGTTTCTATTCCTAGTGAACTAGCATATTCTATTTCTTCTATGCACGAAATACCACAGTCTACCGTAATAATAAGAGTATATCCATCTTTACTTATATTATCAATTGCCTCTTTATTTAATCCATAACCTTCTTCTAATCTATTTGGAATATAATAACCTGTTTCTAAGCCGCAACTTTCTAAAAACTTTTTAAGAACTGTTATACTAGTTATCCCATCAACATCATAATCTCCGTAAATAATAGTCTTTTCTTTGTTCTTTATTGCTTTTAGAATTCTATCAACAGCCTTTTTCATATCTGGCATTTCAGAAGGATCATGAAAATCATTTCTTGTTGGATTCAAGAACACTTCAATATCTTCATCTTTTATAACGCCACGATTTAAAATAACATTAGCTAAAAGTTCAGAAACACCAAATTTCTTTGACACTTCTTCTATCCTTTTAGCATCAGCATTTTTATATTCCCATTTCTTTTGCATCACTATCTCCTATTAAAATAAACAAATTCTATAATATTATATATTATTTTAGTTTTTTTTAAAATACTTTTACCCTATTTTTTGCGTATTTTTAACGATAAAACAAAAAAAGATTAATACGATTTGTATTAATCTTTTTAAAACTTGAATTATTCTTCATGTCCGTAAAATATGATCTATAAATTCATCTACCATTTCTCTTTCTTCATCTGATAAATCTGTATTTACTTCATATTTTCCATCTTCTCGTTTTTTATATGTACCAGAGAACATATTCAGTTTATTATCTTCATTACTTCTATTAGCAAATATTACATATTCTTTTTTAAAATATTTAGATTCAAAAGTTGCTAAATTATCAAATGTTCCTTCATTTCCATTTTGATCAATTACATCTATTATTCTATCCATTATCAACGTGATTCACCCTCCTCTTTTTTATGATATACTGCTGCAGTAGCATTATCTTTTCCAGGAGTTATACTTGGCCTGTAACGAGGATCGTTATCTAATTCTGGTCTATAGCTCTTACTAACAAGTGCAGCATCAACTACTTTTTGCGCTAATAAAGCTGGATCTGAATCTCTACTAATAGACATTAACTGCTTATCAGAAATGCAATCAGTAACACCATCACTTAGTAGCATTAAAGTCTTATAAGAAGAGTTAGGCAAACTTACAACATTAGGTTTAACATGATAGTCAAGTCCTAATCCTCCAGTAATAACATTTGAATCTTTTTGAAAACGAACTTTATCTTTTTCATCTAACATTCTATCAATTACAACTCTCGATTTACCACTTCTCGATTCTCTATATAAAGATCCCCATTGATTATTCCAATTTTGATATCCTTTATTATCATCAACAGTCAATTGTCTTAAATCCATATTATTGTCAATCATATATGCTCTTGAATCACCAACAGAAAGAATTGAAGTAGACTTATCTCCAACAATGGCACCAACAAAAGTCGAGCCAGCTCTTGGATATTTACTACGGATTGTACTATTAATTTTCTCTAGTCTTCTAGTCCAGTCATTTACTAGTTCCTGTTTATTAGCTTCTTGCATCATTTTAGGGTCTAAATGTTCAAACCAATCCATCATTGAATAAACAGTTTCATAGCTTGCATTTTCTCCGCCTTCATAACCTCCAACACCATCTGCTACAACAAGCATTTTATAATCAGGATTACTAGGGTGAGTAAGAATTAAAACAGAATCTTCTTGATTTTGTCTTACCATACCTATATCAGTTGTAGCAAACAATTCATTATTTACAGAATAATTTCTTCTAGGTCTTTGCATTGTTCTTCCATTTCTAATATTATTCTGTAATATTTCATTTTGTCTTTTTATTTGAACTCCTGCACGAATCTCATCTCTACATTGATTTACTAAATCTCTATTAACTCTAACATTTGTAACTTGATATTGAGGTTTTGATCTTTTAGCTAAGTCTTGTTCGTATTTTATTTGTTCTCTAATAGATTTTTCCACGATTGGTAATTCATAACTTCTTACAGCACTACTCATTATAAAGTTTTTATTTATAGAGAAAAACTTATCTCTTTGGCCTAATAAACATTCTTGAAGCATTTTCATTATTTCAGCTTCAGAAACTCCTTGAGCTGCTGCATTAGAAATTGCTTGGTTAAGATTAATATCCATTCTTGTTTTAGGCTCATTGTACACAACTCTAGTATAAATATCATCAGCCAATAAACGAGCAACTTCTTCCCTTGTAATAAAGTTTTGCATATTTAATCTAGCAGGCTCATCAACAAACATTTCTGAACTACCAGTTTCTAAGAAATGCACAATAGCCGCCCTATTTTGAACATGAGCTTCATATTCACTTTTAGTCTGTCTTAAAGCTTCTTGATAATTTGTATATAATGAACTATTAAATAATTGTAAATTTTCCTTATTCATTCATTACCTCTGTTTGAGTTTTATTCTCATTCTTTTTATTTTCAAAATAATTTCTATAATTTTCAGTTTCGGAAATTATTTCATTTTTCTTAATGTCAGAAATGTATCCATATTTTACTAAATCAGATAACACCTTTTTTTGTCTTTGAATACATAAATCATAATTAACAGTTGGCGAATACACAGATGGTGCATTTGGCACACCTGCTAATAAAGTCGATTCAAATTCATTTAAATCTTTAGGGTCCTTATTAAAATACCCTTTTGCCGCTGCTCTAATATTATAATACCCATCACCAAAATAAGCATTATTAACATATAATTCTAATATTTCATCCTTAGACAATCTTTTTTCGTAATCTTTCGCAACGAACATTTCAGCAATTTTTCTTACAATTTGCTTGTTTTGCGAAAAATAAGTATTTTTTGCAAGTTGTTGTGTTATGGTACTTCCGCCTTGTACCCATTCACGATTTTCAGCATTAGTAACTATAGCCCTAACAACTCCAATATAATCTACCCCTTTATGAGAATAGAATCTATGGTCTTCAACTGCCACTACTGCATTTTTATATGTATCTGGAAGCTGATCAATAGTTGTATAGTTTTCATTGTTTCTTATTTCACTTATTTTGGTTTCTATAGGATCTTTTTGTATTGCTTCTTTATACATGTTATATCCACTAGAAACAAGTATTGCTGATACTGAAACAACAGCAAGTAAGATAATAACAAGAGTGGTTATTAAAAACTTTTTCATTTATAACTTCCTCTAGGCTTGATTCAATGCTTGGTTAAATGCTATATTCAAGTCCTTTCTAACAATTTCCATCTTACTTACAAATGTAAGAACTTCTATTCTTACGTTTGAACATTTTTCTTTTGTTTCTTTGTTTTTACGTTTTAGGCTTGATGAAATATCATCTAAAACGTATTTTTTAAAGTTTTTATCCTTTCCGAATTTTGAAGAAAAGAATTTAATTAAATTTCTTAAAAATCCAGACTTATCTTCTACGATTTTATTATTTGCAATAGTAAAAATAGAACTAATATCGTCTTCGCAATCTTCAATGCAATCTTCTAATCTATCATAAGTCTCATCAATTATAACATCATAATTTAATTTCTTTTGAGCCGTTGCAAATACTTTTCTATTTGATTTTTCTTCAACAAATGTATTCTTCTCTTCTAATGATTTATCTAATCCTCTTTGACTAGTCACTAAATTTGCAATTGCAATTTTTTGATTTAGTTTTGCAAATGAATTCTCATTTAGAAGAGAGATAAAGTATCCATTATATTCTGCTATTATTTCAGATATTAATTCTGAATACTTAGCTTTTATAGTTGTTAATTCATTATCATATTTTTTCTCATTGATATTGTAATAACTTAATTGACTATAAAGATATTCATTAAGTTCAGATAATTTTTTATTTTTCAAATCTTCTGTTTTTCTTGTAAATAAAGTGCTAAGAAGTAATATTTTGTTGTATTCTAAATCAGAAAGTTCTTGTAATTTAACACCTATTTCTTCGTAAGTTTCGTTTTTATCCATTAATAACTCCTTATTTTAAAGTGAATTTTCTAAGGCAGTTTCACCTTTTTTAACTGCCTTACTTATTTCTTTAGATATAAACTTAGTTGGTACAGAAACAATTGATAATGCATTTTCTAAAACCTTATCTGATGCATGTTTTACACCAAGAGCCGCATCAACTGCTGATTGTTCTTTACCTAAAATACAATTATTAAACATATAATTTACTGCTGTCATTGTAATACCTGCTGTAGCAAAAGTTGCAGCCACAGATGGAAATGCAACACATGCAGCAATCAAAGCAGCTTTAGAAGCTAATGTTCTACCTTTACTACTGCTTGCAACTTTATTTACACCTCTTGCAGCTAAATCAGTAGCACCAAGCACTCCAATTCCAGCATATTTAATTCCTTTTAATGCATATTTGCCACCAGCTTTAGTAATAGCTTTCGCATTTTGTGCTAATTTTTTCTTATTCATATTTTTTACCTCTATTCGCTCATCAATTTTGATAATAAACTATCTAAATCATCTCTAGTTCTATTTTCATCTTTAGACACATTTTTAAAATATCTTTCTAAGTTTGAAATATCTTCTTTTTCAAGATTGATAAGACGACCATCAATAAATTTTTCACCTATGTCTTTCATCTTTTCCTCCTATTATTCCTAGTGAATAAACTCTTTTAAAACAACCTCACTTGGTTCTCCAATTAATCCCGAAGCACTATCTACAATTGTTGTTTCTTTAACTAAAGAATATTTATTAGCATTATCGGCTTCAGAATATAATGAAGTTATGTAATAAACATCATAATGACAACCATCATCTTCTCTACTGAAGAAAGACTGTATTAAAATATATTGGCTTTTGTCTAGAAGAGTCATAATATCAAGCATTCTTTTAGCCTTGTCATAATCATCCATATTTAAAGTATTAGCCTTTGTATTAAAGTACTCTCTCTTAGGTACAATATAATTACTATCAAAATAATTATCACCTTTAGGTGTTACAGATCTCCATTTGCAATTAACACCATAAAAAATCTCATCATCTTCTTTAACAACTATTTTGTCTACAATATTTGATTGTGATTCAAGACTTACCTTGTTTTTTACAATGTCTTTAGCACCATCTTCTGTATTTGCACAATCTAAAAACTTCAAATATTCAAGTTTAGTTTCATTTTCTTCTGAATCATCTATAATTTCTATAAGTTGTGTTTGAGTTAAATTCTCAACTTCTTTTTCAGTATCATATTTAAGGTTTTTAATGAAAGAGTCAAATTTTTCAGGAACTTTAACTTCTTCTACAGCAACAGTATCTGTTTTTAAGTTTTCTTGTCTGGCAACATTAATTTCTTTTTGTCTATTTATGAAATTTACAATTTCAGCAACTAATAAACTAAAAGCTACAATAACGACAAATGCAAAAACTATTATTATTCTTAAATTACTATTTTTCTTTTTTCTACCCATACCCGAAATCCTCCATTAATACATAAATATTATACCATTCGGACATACTCATAACAATTAAATTTGTTTTTCATTTTCTTTACATATCCATAATAAAAAAGCCATATAAATATGGCTTTTAAAAATTAAAATATTAAATCTTTTTGCTTTTCAACAACTTTATTTAAAGCATCTCTAACATATTCATCATCAGTTGAGTTTGAGACTGAATTACTTACAGAATTTGTTATATTAACAGAATTTGCTGGTTTTGTTGATTTTTTAGTTTTATCTTCTTCTTTATTCATTTTACTATCTTTTTTATCTTCTTTATCTTTATCCTTATCGTCTTCTTCATCCGAATCTTCTTTGAATATAAAACTTTCAATTGGTTCTATTACTTGAGATACAGGTTCATTTATTGCATCAGGAAGTACTTCTAATTTATATAATCCGTAGATTATAATTGCAAGTAAGATAATTACAATTAATAAGAAAATAAAGATTTTTAAGAATGTATGCTTTTTCTTTTTCTTAGGTGGTTTTTCCTTCTTAATTGATTCTTTCACAACTTTAAATTCATCACCTGTTTTAATATCTTCTTTCTTTTCTTCTACTTGGTTTTGTGTCTTTTCTTCTATTTCTTTAATTTCTTTTTCTTCTTTTTCTTTTCTAGCTTCTAGTTCTTCTTTAGCTCTAGTTTCTAAAGCTTCTTCTATATTAGTGCCGCATTTAGTACAGAACTTAGCACCTTGTTTTAATTCTTCACCACAATTAGGACATTTCATAATATTCAAACCTCCTTACTTATAGATAAATAATATATCATAATTTTTCTTTTGTAAATATTTGAATAAAAAAAGAAGAGGCGGGACAGCTCCCGCCTCTCTAAGATGTAGCTTAGTTCATCCTGTATGTAGTTTCAAAACAATCGCACCATAGGGTGCAAGATACTCAGTCGTTGATTTTCCATGCCTAAAGATTACCTCTCCCTTCAAATATTTTTCAGGGACACTGATAGGTCTATAGAATCTCGAACGACTCACAGCAACATAAATTGAATCTTCTTTTCCGATTCTCTCATAGTAAGCATAGTACTTTTCAGCTTTCGGCAGAGTTACATCAGCAGTTTTCAAGAAATCATTTTCAGATCTTACTTTTAAGAATTTTCTGAAAACCTTCAGAGTTTTCTTATTGCGCCTAGCCCACGGATAAGATCCTCTGTTTTTGATGTTTCCGATACCTGTTTTTCCAACTTCATCGCCATAGAAAATGGTGAAGATACCAGGATAAAAAGCAAGAAAAATAGCATGTGCTATCACAACTCTCTGTCCTAGTTTCTTCTTCCAATTCGGCAAATAATAGGAATTAGCAAAGTCAGGAGATTCATCAAATAGAGTCCATGGTCCATTATGAGCATCCCGATTGAAAATCAGTTTTTCACCACTTTCTCTCGCATATTTAAGATCAATATTTCCTTCGTCATCGATTAGATCATATTCAGCAGAATAGATATCAGTGAGTCTAGAAATATCATGCGTAGAAGTAAAGTTTAATACTGTCAATCTGGTCTCTGGCGGATAATCTGCTACGATTTCACGTGTCCTGCTTTCAAGAATATTGCAATCTGCATACTTGAAGTACTTGATAAGTGCCCAGTGTAAGTAGTAGTTCATTACAGAATGAACACCCTTACCTGAAGTAAGGTATGGTCTTCCCTTTCTAACAGGATTTTCCCAAACCTCTCCTACCATAAACGGATTCGGATGGAAATGATAGCTAGCCTGAACTACTCCTTCGATAAAAAAATCCAAGAGCTCGTCCAGAACATCAAACCTCACACCATCAACACCTGAACTGAAAATCAATTTAACAATTCCGTTGATTTGATCACCATAGATGTAATTTTGCCATCCCACAGAATAACCATTAGCTATAGGAAGATTTGTATCTCCCCACCAGCATGGAATCTCACCTTTTTCATCCAATGCGAAAAACAATCCGTATTTGGATAAAGGATCTTGGGAATAGCCTGGATTTGGATACTTACCAGAAGCATTAAAGTATTTGCTATCTTTACCAACATGATTAAAGACAACATCCTCAATGACCTTCATCCCAAATCTATGGACCATATCACAGAAATGCTTTTTGGACCCGTTCGTTCCCAAAAATGGATCTATTCTCTCATAATCATTGGTATCATACCTATGGTTAGATTTAGCATCCATCAAGGGACTAAGGAAGATGATAGTAACTCCAAGACGTTTCAGATAAGCTAAACACTTTTCAATACCTGAAAGATTACCGCCATAGAATTCCATACACCAAACCCCATTTTCATTAGGTCCAGCATGCGGATCAGAAAGCCAATCCTCAATCATTATCCTTCCATCAATAGTAGGGATAGGAACAGACCAGTCTCTGTAGAAGCTATCCACAAAAATGTGATACATGATAGCACCCTTTGCCCATTCAGGCACTCTAAAGCCTACACTAAACTGGAATAGTTCCTCAGGGGCCGTACTTTTGTCTCCATAGTAATCGAACTTTTTAAAGACATAGTACCTGCCATCTCCAAAGAAGGTAAAGTACATTAAGTACCGAGGACTGTTTTCCAACAACACTCTGTTTGCCTCAAAAACGGCATAGTCGCCTTCCTTCTCTTTGAACTCAAGGTTAATACTGAAGCTGTTTGTATATGAAGCCAAATAGCAAGTTACATTATCTATCCATCCATACTTCATCAGAACCCGTAGTTCGATCTTGTAAAACTCTCCTCCATAATCTATTGGTATAGATACTGGAGTAATACAAAAAGAACCGTATTTGCTTTTTTCTTCCATCTCATTACTCCTCTCTACATCTAGAAAAAATTATGAAATAAGCTACAATCATAATTTAATACGGTAAATCTTAAAAGTCAACTATATAAATAAAAAAAGAATACTTGTTTTAAATAAGTACTCTTCCATATTTTTCATTTAATAGTTTTCTTCTCTGCTTCCAATCTGGAATAAATTTTTCAACCAAATCATAAAATCTTTGACTATGATTTAAGTGTTTAAAATGAACTAGTTCGTGAACTACAACATATTCAAGACAAGATATTGGAACTTTGACTAAATTCATATTAAAAGCCACTTTTTTCTTAGAAGGAGTGCATGCTCCCCATTTTGCTTTGAATTTTTTTATCTCAACGTTTATTTCATCTGGTACATTATACTTAGTCATTAAAGGTTTATATTTATCAATAAATTTTAAGCAAAATAAATAACAATACTCTTTAGTCCACTTTTCATAATACCTTTGGATATATTCTTTGTTGTCTATATACTTTTCTTTTATAAAGAAATCTATAGTGCTTTCACCAACATTTATATGATTTTCTATATCAGTAAACAATCTTAACTTGTAACTATTCCCTAATAAATATATAATATCTCCATCTTTAAATTCCGTACTTTCCTTAAATTCAGCATACTTATTATATTTTACTAGTTGTTTTTCAACCCAAGAATATTTACTCACTAAAAAATCTTCGGCTTTCTGATAAGGTAAATATCTAGGAATAGATATCATTATTTCACCATTATCGGAAAGCCTCATACTCATATTTTTAATTTTTTTCTTAGTTACATAGTAATCAACTTTCTTTCCTTTGATTACTACACTTCTTTTTTCATTATCCATATTACATTTCATTTTCTATTTTAACTATTACGTCGATTATTCTTTCATACTTTTCAGCTTCTTCTGTATAATCTCCGTTTTCATCCATTAAGCTCATCATGATGTTATAAACTAAATCTTCTAAATGCTCCAGTTCATGAACATCATATCCTCTATCTAAATCAATACCATTGTCTTCTAATAAAGCTATTTGTTCAGATGAAAACCATTCTTTTATATAGATTTCATCTGATTCAAATACCATATTTTCTCTAAGTCTAGTCATTTTTTCATGAATATAATTATATTCTTCGGCAAGTTCTGTAAAATTACCTGCTTCATCTGTATTGTTCATAACTGCATCAACAACAATATCATCTAATTCAGCTATTTCAAAATCATCATATTCTCCATCATGAAGATAAATACCAATAGTTTCTAGTAATTCTAATTCTCTTTCTGTAAAAGAATCTTTAATATACATATTAACCTTCCTTACTTGATTTCCTCAATTGCTAACCAAACATATACTCCTGAAGCTTGTACTGCACTAACTTTATAATTTTTAGCAGCATTTATCTTAGACTTTAATGTTCCCATTGCTTTAGCAGCAGCTTCTACATTTTCATCAGTATTATCTCCAGGTTCACTAGCTAGTTCCCCGGTTTTAGAATCATACATACTTGCTTTCAAGCAAGCTTCTGTAACGCTATTTTCAATGTCAGTTGAGATACCAATAAATTTTCCTGTTTCTCCTGCATTTTCCTCATTTTGAGAAATAACATTATCTATTAAAGATTTAACTTCACTGCCCCTTGCTTCATCACTAATATAAGCCTTTATTTTAGAGTTATATATATCAACTTCCATTTGTGACATTTGATTTGTTAAGCTATCACCATCCTCAGGTTTTTCAGATGGTTTTGTTGACTCTTCTTTTTCTTCAACTTCAAGGAAGTAATCTAATAAAGCATCTGAATTATCTGTAATTGGTTTGCCTTTAGTATCCATAATACCAATTACTATTGGTCCAGTATATTCTTCTTCAGAAGTTTCAGTTTCTTCTTCATCTGAATCCTCATCTTCACTTGATTCTTCAGTAGCTTCAGTATCATAATAAATAAAAGTAAATACTGCTTGTTTTCCATCTGAATCTCTAAAAGTAACGTCAGATGAATAAACAACATGATCATTTTCATCTATATCTTTAATATCAGTCATTTTTATAACTTCAAAAGAATCATTTTTAGTAATCATTTCTTTAAATGAATCTTCGATTAATGTTTTTTCTTCATCTTCAACTGCACCATAAATAACATAGAAGTCTTCTAAATTTCCTTTTGATTTATAGTATGCAACAAATGCAGTCGAATCTAAATAATCTTTTATGAACTTTTCCATATCCTTTGTATTAGAAAGACCATCCGCAAATGTAATTGCAATATTTGAATACTTTTCATCAACATTAGATAGATCAATTTCAACTTCAGGTTTGTCTGATGCACTAGGTGTTGGTTCAGAACTTGGAGTTGCTTGTGGCTGATTTACATTTGTACTAGGTTTTTTAGTTGCTAGTATTAATAAAACAACTATACATACTGTAATAACAACTAATCCAATAATAATTGGAATTAATACTTTTTTACCATTTCTACGCATATTACTCACTCCTATTATTTTATTTCATCTATTATATCAAAAATACTATTACCTTCGTCATCAGTAATATTTATGATAGCTTCTCCATAGAAAGTAATTACTAAATCTTTTTCAACAGTTAATATATCTAAAGTCAAGTATGCTCTAACAAAATCTTTATCATCTTCATTATATTCTTCTATATCAGATACTTCAGTAACAAAAATACCTATTTCTTCATTATTTCCCTCAGAAGTTGTATTATCTAAAGTATTAGAAAGTTCAGATAAACCTTCTTTGGTTTTCTTAACTTCAGCAAGTTTTTCTGGAATTTCCATTAACTTATCTTCAATATCTTTTGCATCATCATCATCAATAGTTTCATATATTTCCATTAATTTAGAATCTTCATAGTCATCTTCTTGCATAGCTAAATATGCTTTTGATGCAAAATAATCTTCTATAAAAGATTCCATGTCATCTTCATTTAATAAAGCATCTATAAAAGAAAGAATTGGTTTACTATATTTTTCATCCATATCTTCTAATACTTCTTCGTTTGATTTTCTTTCTTTAACTACTTCATTTTTAGCTTCATTTTTTGGTTCTTCTGAACCTGTTGGTTCACTTGTTTGAACTGTATTAAATTCCATTACTTTTGCATGTTGTTGGCTCTTTTTATCTTTAACTCCAATTATAATAAAAATAATAATTGCTAAAATAATTACGCCAACAGATATTCCTGCTGCAATTAAAACTTTCTTGTTTTGAAAAAGATTGTTCATTATTTCCTCCTAAATATACCAAATATAAACTTTTATTCATATTTACAAAAATTAACATTTACATTATATTTCAAATATATTTATAAGTCAATAAAATTCAGCATTTTATGACTTTTTTATTTCTCAAAAAATGCCAAAAAAAGGCCCTAAAAAGTGGATTTTTTTTCGATTTTATGGTATAATATTATTGTAGTTGTTTAACGATTGTTACTTCTAAATTTTGTATGTAGAAAAGGAGAAACAACAATGTTTACAATGTCTAAAGAAGATAAATTCATATATGATATCGATAATATAAAGCAAGATTTTGCTATTGAAAATATAAATGTTCAAGATGAAGATTTTGAACTAATTAAAATGTACTCTGATAACCAAATCTCAATGAATGAAATGATCGATATCTTTAAAAAAGGAATTTAAGTATTATGAATGATTTTTATAACGAAAAAAATTCAATTTATTGCTATCCCGATTCTAATGTATTGAAAAATAAGTTAGATATTCGTGATAGCAATAAATTATTTAAGCTTGAAAAACAAATTGTAATGGCTAAACTATATGTTTTAAGACAAGATGAAAGCGATTATAATTTAGATAAAGATAGATTTATTTATATTCACCAATTCCTTTTTGGTGACATTTATGATTTTGCTGGAAAATATAGAAAAGAAAATGTTATTAAAGGAAATTTTAGATTTGCAGAATTTGAGTTTATAGATGAACAATTAGATTATCTTATGAATAAATTAAAAAAAGAAAACTATCTACATGGATTAGAAAAGAATGAATTAGCTGCACGTCTTGCTTTTTATATGTCTGAATTAAATGTTTTACATCCTTTCAGAGATGGTAATGGCAGAACAATTAGAGAATTTATAAGAGAAATAGCATTAAAATGTGGTTATATATTTGACTTAAGAGAATCAACACCACAAGAAATGTTTAATGCTACTGTAAAATCTGTATTTGATACTCAAGAATTAGAACAAGTTGTATTTAAATGTCTAAAATAAAGTAAAAAAAATAAACCTCTAGGTTAAACCTAGAGGTTTTTATTTTATTAATATAAATCATCTAATCCATAACTGCTTAAGTCAGGTACAAGTGCTACAAGTTTTCCTTTATAGAAATATGCTTTGCAGTCAACTTTCTTTTCATAGCTTTTTGCATCATCATCAGCTTTCTTATTTTCTAATGTAACTTTACATCTTTTCATTCCTTTTACATTAAAACGAGTATCATCTTTTGTTGTTTTCTTTAAATCACCAATTTTCTTGATTACCCATTTTTGGTCATCATCTTCTTCAAATATTTCTGAATACATTGATGCAGCACTTTCTATAACTTCATCACTAGCATAGTCATCTTTGTTTGCATCTTTATATTCATCCTTGAAAGAATCTTCGTCAATTTTTTTCTTATCTGAATCATATTCAGCTTTTCCTAAAGCATATAATGCTTTCAAATCCATTTTACTTTTTACAAACTTCTCTATCTTATCTTCATTCTTACCAGCTTTAGCTAGTGCCTTAATTTGTCTCTTATATCCATTTGAAACAAATACTACTAAGAAAACGATAAGAAGAATTACAACTAATGCACAAATGCATATCATTCTTGTTTTCTTGTTTGCAAATATTGCTTTAATTTTATCCATTTTTCTCCTCCATAAAATAAAATATTTAATTTTAAAACTAAAGAAATTATATATTAAAAAAACCGTAACGTCAATTTATTTCTAAAATATTTTTATTGTTTATGTGCGACTAATTGACCTTCTACATAGTCAACTAAAACATTACAATTGTTAGATATTTCTTGTTCTAATATCTTTCTTGCAACTAATGTCTCAAGATGTTTTTGTACAAATCGTCTTAATGGCCTTGCACCATAAACTGGATCATAACCATTATTTATTAAATAAGTTCTTGCATTATCTGTTAAACTAATATTAATTCTTCTATCTGATAATCTTTCATTTAGTTCTTTCATAATTAGTTCAAGTATTTGACTAATTTCATCTTTCTTTAATGGCTTATATAATATAATATCATTTAATCTATTTAAGAATTCAGGTCTAAATGTTTGGCGAAGCATTTTATTTACCTTATCTTCTGCTGCTTTAGATATATTACCATTTTCATCTATACCATCTAATATTATGTCTGATCCTAAATTAGAAGTTAAAATTATAATAGTATTTTTGAAATCTATTGTTCTTCCTTGTGAATCTGTAATTCTACCATCATCTAATACTTGTAACAAAGCATTAAATACATCAGGATGAGCCTTCTCTATTTCATCAAATAAAACAACTGAATATGGTTTTCTTCTAACAGCTTCTGTTAATTGGCCACCTTCTTCATATCCAACATATCCTGGAGCAGCACCAATCAATTTAGAAACAGAAACTTTCTCCATATATTCAGACATATCTATTCTAACAATATTGTGTTCATCATCAAACAAAGCTCCAGCCAAAGCCTTAGCAAGTCCTGTTTTACCAACACCAGTAGGTCCTAAGAACATAAATGAACCAATTGGTCTTGAAGGATCTTGAATACCAGCTCTTGATCTAATAATAGCTTCTGTTACTCTTTGAACAGCGTCATCTTGTCCTATAATCTTTTGATGTAAAATATTACTTAAGTTTAATATCTTTTCTCTTTCACTTTCTTGAAGTTTATCAACTGGAATACCAGTCCATTTAGATATTATTTTTGTTATTTCTTCATCGGTAACTTTTGTTCTCAAAAGACTTTCTTCTTTATTTTTTTCAGCTATTTTTTCCTCTTCTTCTAATTCAGCTTGTATCTGAGGTACCCTACCATATTTAAGTTCGGCAGCTTTATTCAAGTCATAATTTCGTTCAGCAATTGCAATCTCACCATTAACTCTTTCTAATTCTTCACGAAGAGCTCTAACTTTTAAAATAGTTTCTTTTTCATTTTGCCATTTTGCCTTCATTTCATTAAATTTTGATTGTAATTCTGCTATTTCTTTTTGAATTACTTCTAAACGTTGAAGCGAAACTTCATCAGTTTCTTTTTTTAACGCTGTTTCCTCTATTTGAAGTCCTGTAATCTTATGAGAGATATCATCTAATTCTATTGGCATAGATTCCATTTCTGTTTTTATCATAGAACATGCTTCATCAATTAAATCTATAGCCTTATCAGGTAAAAATCTATCAGCTATATATCTGTGAGACAAAGTTGCTGCTGTAACTAAAGCATTATCACTTATTTCAACACCATGAAATACCTCATACCTTTCTTTTAAGCCTCTTAAAACAGTAATAGTATCTTCTACTGTTGGCTCATCTATTAATACATGTTGAAAACGTCTCTCTAATGCAGCATCTTTTTCTATATATCTTCTATATTCATCTAAAGTTGTTGCACCTATACAATGTAGCTCGCCTCTTGCAAGCATTGGTTTTAAAAGATTTCCTGCATCCATAGCTCCTTCAGTTCTTCCTGCACCAACAATGTTATGAATTTCATCGATAAACAATATTATCTTTCCAGCACTCTCTTTGATTTCATGAAGAACGGCTTTCAATCTTTCCTCAAATTCACCTCTATATTTTGCACCAGCAATTAATGCACCCATATCAAGTGCAAATATTGTGCAATCCTTTAAATTATCAGGAACATCTCCTCTTACAATTCTCTGAGCTAATCCTTCTACAATAGCAGTTTTACCAACACCAGGTTCACCTATTAGGCATGGATTATTTTTAGTTTTTCTAGAAAGAATTCTAACTACATTTCTTATTTCATCATCTCGACCTATAACAGGATCTAGTTTATTTTCTCTTGCTTCTTTAACTAAATCTTGTCCATATTTTTCAAGAACATCATATGTCTCTTCTGGATTATTAGAAGTAACTCTTATATTTCCTCTTATATTATTTAAAATCTTTTTAAACTCTGACTTACTAACATTAAATACTCTTAGTACCTCTTTAATATTACTATTTCCTTTATCGAAGATACCAAGCATAATATGTTCTACAGAAATAAAATCATCCTTCATTCTTCCAGCTACTTTTTCAGCTTCAACTAAAACTTCATCAACATCTGGTGTTATGAATATTTTATCAGCTTCACGAGAACCTGTTAATTTAGGAAGTTTATCTATTTCAGCTTTTAATGCAGTTTCTATTTCTTCAGAAACATTCATCTTTTTAAATATTTCTCTAATTAAACTATTCTCAACAGTAAGAAGTGCATAGAATAGATGTGCTTGTCCAACATCAGGATTCTTATTTTCAATGGCTAATCCTTGTGCCATTTTAATTACTTCAATTGATTTTTGTGTTAATTTACTTGTATCCATAAAATCACCTCTAACTTTACTAAATTTCGTAAATAGTTTATAATAAATATAAGCAACCTGAACCGTAGTGCAGAAAGGAGTTACATCATGGATATACTCACTACGATAATATCTGTATTTTTACAGATATGCCAAGGATGTATGTTAACCTGGTTAATAATACATCTCTTCTGGGAGGTCCAGTTCGTCGGCCGCTTGGCACGGTTAATTGGATCTAAGGATTGGATATTCTATCCATTCCACCTATTGGCTGCAATAGGGTTGCTGTATGAGGTTCTAGTAAATCTAGAGGTAATTTAATTCAATCCTATGCAGTTGATAGCAGTGGCCGGGCGTTCTTCGGAGCGTCTGGCTACATTCATTTTTACTATTTACAAAAATATTATAATTCTAAAAATTAGCAGTGTCAATACGAGAGTGCTAATTTTATTTTTTTCTTAAAAACACAAAAAATAGAGACAACTAATAGCCTCTATTTTTAAGTATTTACGACCTATTCTGACTTCTTCTATCAGGGAAATCGATTTTAACTTCTTCTCTAGTTAATAAATCAACTTCAAAGAATGGTCTTCTCTTATATCCTAAAATTGAAGCTAATATATTATTAGGAACTTTTTGAATATAATTATTAAACTCTCTTGTTGTAGTATTATAATCTCTTCTAGTTTTTTCTATATCATCTTCAATTTTAACCAATACATTTTGTAAATTAATAAAGCTTTCACCAGCTTTAAGTTCAGGATAATTTTCAACACAAGCAAGTACATCCTTCATAAGTGCAGAATACTTATCTTCTTGTTTTTGTCTATCCGAAACAGTCATTTTTTGACTTAAAGCTTCTCTCATTTCAGTAACTTTTTCTAGAGTAACTGATTCATGATTAGCAAATCCTTTAACAATGTTTTCTAAATTTGGTAGCAAATCAAATCTTTTTTTCAAAGCCACATCAACATTACTAAAGCTCTCGAAATTCGCATTACTAGCTTTTACTATTTTATTAAATATAAATATAATATATCCCACTAAAATACCTAATAGAATTATTACTATTATAGTACCTATACCCATATATTATCCTCCTCTTTAGTAAAAGACTTTTTCTTAATAAAAAACCTTAAATAATTATATAGATAATTAATAATTTTTGCAATTATTTTTCTTTAGTCTTCAAAGTCAAATTGTGAGTTATAAAGGTTAGCATAGAACCCACCTTTAGCAAGTAATTCTTCGTGATTTCCTTGTTCTACTATATCTCCATTATTAACTACTAAAATATTATCAGCATTTCTAATTGTTGATAATCTATGAGCAATAATAAAACTTGTTCTTCCTTTCATTAAATTATCCATTGCTGATTGTATCTGTAATTCCGTTCTAGTATCAATTGAACTTGTAGCTTCATCTAGAATTAATACTTTAGGATTTTCTATTATTACTCTAGCAATAGTCAATAATTGCTTTTGACCTGCCGAAATATTACTTGTTTCTTCATTCAAGAACATATCATAACCATTTGGAAGTGTTTTAATAAAGTGATCTATATGAGCTGCTTTAGCAGCTTCAATAACTTCATTTTCTGAAGCATTTGGATTAGCATATTTAATATTGTCTCTTATAGTGCCACTAAATAGCCATGTATCTTGAAGTACCATACCAAATTCATTTCTGATATCACCTTTATTAAAGTCTTTTAAATCATAACCATCAATTGTTATTTTTCCTTCATTTGGTTCATAAAATCTCATAAGAAGTTTCACAAGTGTAGTTTTTCCTGCACCAGTCGGCCCTACAATAGCTATTTTTTGTCCTTCTTTGACATCACAATTAAAATCCTTGATTACAATTTTATCTGGGTAATAACCGAATTTAACGTGTTCAAATTTTATATTACCCTGTAATTCTTTTATTTGAACTGGATTAGTTGCATTATCCTCTTCTTCTTCCTCTTCCAAGAAACCTAAAACTCTTTCTGCAGCAGCAATCATTGTTTGTAATTGACCAAGTATTTGAGCAATTTGGCCTAAAGGTTGAGTATATTGTCTATTATACGTTATGAAACTTTGAATATCTCCTATCTCTATTCTTCCTTGCATAGCAAAATAACTTCCTATAATAGCACAAGCAACATATCCTATATTACTAATGAAACTCATAATAGGATGTGTAAATCCACCAATAAACTGAGATTTCCATCCAACTTTATAAAGTTCATCATTCATTTCATCAAACTCTTTTGTAACATCTTCTTCTTTATTAAAAGCTTTAACAATATTATGGCCACCATATATTTCTTCTACTTGACCATTTACATGTCCTAAATACTCTTGTTGATTCTTAAAGTACTTTTGTGACTTCTTTACAATACCACCCAGTAAGAAAACAGATATTGGTAAAATTAATAATGATATAAAAGTCATAGTAACATTAATAGAAAACATCATTACCAAGATACCAACTATTGTACATACTGAAGTAATTATAGTAGTTATGCTTTGATTAAAATATTGTCCAAAGGTATCAATATCATTTGTTAAAAGTGATAATACTTCACCTTTATTCTTTTTATCAAAAAAGTTCATTGGTAATCTATGAATTTTCTTTGACATATCATCTCTCATCTTGTAGGTAATTTTTTGAGCAACTTGAGTCATTATTAGTCCTTGTATCAAAGAAAATAGCATACTAGCCACATATAAAGCTAATAAAAGTTCAATAAACTCCCATATCCTTCCAAAATCCATTTCTCCGGTACCAAATATTTTTCTCATGATACCATTGAATATTTCAGTTGTCGTTTTACCTAATATTTTAGGACTGACAATTGCAAATATAGTACTTGCGACTGCAAAAATAAAAACTATTAATAATCTAAACCAATATTTTTTCAAATATAAACTAAATAATTTTTTAATAGTCGCTTTAGCATCTTTCGGTTTTTCGAAGTTTCTTCCTCTGCCCATAGGCATTGTTCTTTTCTCATTAGCCATTATCAGTCACTTCCTTTCCGCCGAAAAGTTCTTCTTCAGAAAGTTGTGATAAGGCAATTTGTTTATATGTTTCACAGTTATTCAATAATTCTTTATGAGTTCCAATTCCAACTACTTTTCCCTCGTCTAAAACTACAATTTGATCAGCATTTAGAATTGTATTAATTCTTTGTGCAACAATTATTACTGTCTTATTTTTAGTTATCTTTTTAAGTTCTTCTCTTAATTTACAATCAGTATTATAATCTAGCGCTGAAAAGCTATCGTCAAAAATGAATATTTCAGGATCAGAAGCTATAGCTCTAGCTATAGCTAATCTTTGTTTTTGTCCTCCAGAATAATTATTTCCACCTTGTGCTACATAACTTTTATATCCATCATCCATATTCTCGATAAACGATGATGCCTGAGCAATCTTTGCAGCTTCTATCATTTTTTCATCACTTAAATTTGGATTACTATATTTGATATTAGATTCGATTGTTCCTGAAAATAGCATACCTTTCTGTGGAACTAATCCAATTCTATCTCTTAAGTCTTTTTGAGAAACATCTTTTATATTTACTCCATCTACACATAGTTCACCAGAAGTAACATCAAAAAATCTAGGAATCAAATTTACTATTGTTGATTTTCCGCTACCAGTGCCTCCAATTATAGCTGTTGTCTCTCCAGGTCTCGCTGTAAAATTAATGTTTGATAATACTTCTAATTCTCCATCAGGATATTTAAAAGAAACATTTTTGAATTCAACTAAACCGTTAAGATCATCAAATAATTCAGTCTGTTTTTTATCTTTTATACTTAAATCTTTCTCTAATATTTCATTAATTCTTCTAGCTGATATTGCCGCTCTTGGCATTAAAATAGAAACAAGTGAAATCATAATAAAGCTCATAATGATTTGCATTGTATATTGCATTATGGCCATCATATCTCCAACTTGCATTATTCCGTCATTAATACCACTGCTTCCAAACCAAGCAATAAGAAGTGTTATTAAATTCATCCAAAATGTCAATGATGGAAGCATAAAGGACATAGTTCTATTAATAAATAAATTTGCTTTTAATAAATCTAAGTTAGCTAAATCAAATCTATGTTCCTCAGTTTTTTCTTTATGAAATGCTCTTATAACAGGTAATCCTGTTAATATTTCTCTAGTAACCAAATTCATCTTATCTATATATTTTTGTAATCTAATAAATTTAGGTAAAGCAATAATAAATAGTAAAATGACTACAACTAGTACTACAGCTACAGCTAAACCTATTATCCACATCATAGATGTATTGCTCTTAGTCATTACTCTAAACAGTGCGCCAAATCCTAAAATAGGAGCAAAAATTACAATTCTAAATAACATTTGCATCATATTTTGAATTTGTTGAATATCATTTGTACTTCTTGTAATCAGCGAAGCAGTAGAAAACTCATTAAACTCTTTATTAGAATAACTTAATACTTTCTTAAATACTCTTTCTCTTAATATTTTACCTAACTTACAAGATAATCCCGAAGATAAGTAGATTACTCCTATTCCACATAGCATAATTATTAATGCTACACCTAACATTTGAAATCCTGACTTCCACAAGTATCTTTCTTGAACTTTATTCATATCTACACCGCAAGCCCAATACTCTGTTTGCACAGCCATAATTGCAGATTGTTCAACCATCTCACCTACACGATTTTCTATTTCTTCATTAAACATTCTAAGTAATTGATTCTTTTGATCTTCTGGCATAGCACGTGCTAATTCAATTAATTCTTTATTTTTATACTTATCTCTTGATTCTTCAGGAAACCAAGATAAAACAAAGTCTTTCATCATATTTTGTGTCTCTGGTTGAGCATGTTCTATAAAATACAACATAATAAGAGGTTTTGATAATTGAGAAACTAATTCTTTTCTATCCTTTTCAGATATTTTATTATTAAAAACATAAACATTTTCTGTTTCAAGAACAGGATATTTTTCCAAATATTTTTCGTAATCATTACTATTTTTGGTGATTAAAGTAAAATGACTTAAAACAAAATCTTTATCTGTTGTTGCCATTAGTATATCTGACATAGTTTTTTCTCTTACAACTTCAGGAATACAGTTTTCTATTCCTCCTTGTTGAATACCAACATTAACTATTCTAGAAGTATAATCAGGAAGTTCAAGTTCTGCCATAGCTTGAACAACAAGAAGTAATATGATAATTAGTACTGAAAACCATGATTTTCTTAAGTTAAAAAAAAGCTTGAACATAAATAATTTTGTTACCTTTCTTAAAAGTAATAATATTATATATCTAATAAATACTTTTTCACAATATTTTTAAACATAAAAAAAGAGTTTATTATCAATAAACTCTTTTTTATTTTTATTATCTCACAGAATCATCATTTTCTATTTCTTCAATAGGTAATTCTTCATTTGTTGTATTATCAATTACTATGTCATTTCCATCTTCCGTCTTGATAATACCTCTATCTATTTCATTTATTGTAATAACATTTTCATTTTTTTGAAGTGCTGGTTGTTGATCTTCGTCCCCAACTTTAACTTTGAAAAAAAATACTAATATAGCTGCACAAACAACAATTATCATAATTGCAGTAAAAGCACCCCATGTGAAAACACCTTTATCTGTAACTTCTTTTTTACTCATATTTGTTTTCTCCCTTATTATTAATATTATTCTTCAACTACATCTTTTTGGAATTTAGATATATCAGATACATTTAATGCAAAATAAGGTAAATCTTTTTCTTTTTCTTTAACAAACATTGTAAATTCTTTATTTAAAGTTAAATAAAATGGTCGTACTTCATCTTCTTCACTTGCAGCCATATTCTTAGTTTGAATTAAAGCTTCAGATTTTATTTTTCCGCCTTCATTATCTAAACTTAATTTAATAGTTTGAATAGCTCTAGTAATAACTGATTCTTCATCTTCTTTAGTATTAAATGAATGTCCCTCTAATTCCTTATATTCTCTAAATAAATCCATCTCTATAAATGGAATTTTTACTTTATCTATTTCCATTAGCTTAGTTCTACCATTATCATCATCGTATTTTTCAGCTTTATCTTCTATATTTGAATAAATGTCAGCAAAAGTTTTTCCATCAACGCCTCTACTAAAGATTAATTGATCTCCTTCTTTAGTATCTACTAAAAAGGCAAATGTATCATCATCTTCATAGAATAATACATGAACTTGTTCAAATAGTTCTTCATCGCTATCCTTATTTAATCCGAAATATTTAACATTACTATATTCATCTTTTTCTCCGAAGTATCCTTCTTCTTCATCTTCGTATATATCAAATGGCTTTTCAAATTTAAACACTCTAAACAGCATTGTATAGAATGTATAACCATCTGATTCTTTATCTCCCCAATCATCATCAGGATTTATAATGTCTGATTCTTCATCAAACTTATCTTTTATCCCCTCTAAAATTTCTTCTTTTAATTTATTAGATGTCTTTCCGAATTTTTTATAAATATAATCTTCTGAAATATCTGCTTCTTTAAATAATTGTTTATTTAAATTTTCTAAATAATCTGGTTCTTTACCATCATTAAATTCAACTTTTCCACCAACTAATTCATCCATTAAATCATTCCATACTAACTCAAATGTTGGTGTCCATGCAGAATCAGCATCTATTTCATCTTCCATAGTAGGAATAATAGAAATATCTTCTGAACTTGGTTTATGAGTTGGTTTTGTACTTGGACTAGGCGTTTCTGTTGTTTGTTGAGTAGTATTTGTATTTGTATTACTGTCACCTATTTTTACTTTAAACACAAATACTAAAACAGCTGCTATTATAACAATTAATATCAAAACAGTAAATATAATCCAAAGTAAAACACTTTTAGAGCTTCCATTTTCTTTTTTCATTTGTTTTTCCTCCAATTTTCATTTGTATATAAAGTATTATATTTATAAATATTAATAAATACAATATTTTTAAAATAAAAAAAGAATAGTTTTAAAAACTATTCTTTTATATAAACTAATTATTTTGCATAATCAATTGCTCTTGTCTCTCTAATAACATTAACCTTGATTTGTCCAGGATATTCCATTTCTTGTTCAACCTTTTTAGCAACATCACGTGCTAAAATTACCATTTGATCATCAGAAATCTTTTCTGGTTTTACAACAAGTCTAACTTCTCTACCAGCTTGAATTGCAAAAGATTTATCAACTCCATCAAAAGAATCTGCAATTTCTTCTAGTTGAGTAAGTCTCTTAATGTATGTTTCAAGAGTTTCACGTCTAGCTCCAGGTCTAGATGCTGATATAGCATCAGCTGCTTGAACTAAAACTGCTTCTAAGCATTTTGGTTCAACATCACCATGATGAGCTTCAACACAGTTGATTACTAAATCATTTTCTTTAAAACGTTTTAAAACATCAACACCTATTTGTACGTGTGTTCCTTCCATATCATGATCTAAAGCTTTACCTATATCATGAAGTAGTCCAGCACGTCTAGCTAATTTTGAATTAATACCAATTTCATCAGCCATAATTCTTGCTAGATTTGAAACTTCAATAGAGTGATTTAAAACATTTTGTCCATAACTTGTTCTATAT
>JAEEGL014757248.1_pt1 | contig 88745 bp, 89 predicted proteins | sample 9134231 | NCBI WGS metagenome assembly JAEEGL01 (sample SAMN16246548, study PRJNA631951) | gut metagenome | biome: gut microbiome; feature: rumen; material: fiber-attached | host: Bos | place: Iran: Karaj | collected 2018-10 | reverse complement strand
TTTTAAGATGAAAGAGTGTGTTCACGTGGGTATGAAACGTATATTTGGGTGAATACATGTATTTTTGGCAGGCATCTAAAGCCCGTTCCATAGCGATATGGAGCGGGCTGTTTTTTATTCCAAGAGTCTGACAAACGATAAGGAGGTATTAAGGGCAATGAAAATGACTATTGCTCAGCTGAATGCTCTTCGCGAGTGTCCGGCAAAGGGAGGGTTCGAAAAGATTGGACTCTTCCACAAGAAAAAAGAGCTCTCCGCGCTTCTTGAGAAGATTCTTAATTATGTTCTTACAGAGATCAGTTTAAGGCTTCCGAAAGAAAGGCTTCAAAAAGAGGTATGGGAAATGCTCAACAAAGAACTCACTGAAGAAGATGTTCCTTTTGCGAGAGTTCTGCCAGACATTAAAATGCGTTATGCCTATTATATTGGTGCGATCATCGAACGGGCCTATGAAAAGCTGGCTGAGTATGGTGGTGTTGTGGCAAACAAGGCATATTCCTTAAGTGTCAACAAAGAACTCTTTGGAACATCCTGCGACACGTTAAGTGGAAGCATCTCCTTAATTTTCACCGGAAAAGAAAAGGTGCTTGCTGTCAGCGTGTACCGTAGGCGAAATACGTACTCTGACAGAGGAAGGAAAACAAGCACAAGGACAGAACTGGCTCCCAGCCTTTGGAGTAAGTACTTATGGTTACGCTCTGAGTATTCTGCCTCTAAAATTGAGGTAGAGGACTGGTATCTCTTTCCTGGGGAAGAAAGCGATAAGTATGTGCCTTTGACGGAAGGCGGGCGTCTCTCATCATGGAAATATGAAGAGGCAACCGCTGCCGCTGCAATGAGCCGATACTTTGATGCTCTTCCTGAAAGACGTCCTTGCGAAACATGCCGGTTTGCAGAACTTTGCAAACCGATAAAGGTTCGTTCTCCGAAACGTAATGAGGAGGATGGTGCGCCATCCGAAACGACTAACACTTCTGCTCAAGAGCAAGCCATCAACTTTCAAGATGGAGTGGCAATAGTTATAGCTCCTGCTGGCAGCGGAAAGACAAGGGCTTTGGTCAACCGAACAAAAAGGCTGGTCGATAGTGGTGTGGACCCGGAAAAGATCCTGATGTTCACTTTCACCAAAAAGGCCGCTGCCGAAATGGCGTCCAGACTTTCTGGTAGCACTTGTCCTCACATCTCGACTATTCATGCATTCTGCTTTGAGGTTATCCGAAATAACGCCATCTTTTTTGGTAGGAATTTCGAGGTTGAAACAAATGCAGAGCGTGAAGATGTAGTGAGATACGTCCTGAACAGTCTTCCGACCACTATTCAAGGGTTGCGGTATGACCTGGATGGGGACTATGGTGCAGTGAGAGTGGCTGACAGACTGTTTTGCCAGATCCGTGAGAAGGGAACAAGGGCTTTTCTTCAGACAAGTAAATTTTCTGAAGAGAAGAACAAGGAACTTATATCGTTCTCCCGCCTGGTAAGTTCGGAACTAAAGCGTCGTGGTCTTATCACATACGACGACATGGTTGGTCTCCTCAACGAACTTATTTCCAGAAAACCAAACCTGTTAAAAAGTTTTGCTGATTACGATTATCTGATGGTTGATGAGTTTCAAGATACATCGCCTGATCAATATCAGCTGATCAAAAGCTTAACTCAGTCCATTGGAAACCTCATGGTTGTAGGAGACGACGACCAGTCTATCTACAAGTTCAGAGGTGGCGACAGTCGTTTCTTCAAAGAACTTCAATCGGATTTTCCTGAATCAAAGTACATTTTCTTTGAAAACAACTTCCGATCATCCAACGAGATCTGTAATGTAGCGAAGGTATTTGTGGAAAGCAATTCTGAGAGGATCCCAAAGCGTGTTGTCGGTATCGGAGACTCCGGTAGCATTCCAACTTATTACAAGGATGCCAATACAGACCTTTTGCTTGTAGCTGTAAAGAAGCTCCTCTGTTCCAGAAAAGCTTCAGAGATAGCAATAATCACGAGGAACAATCGTGAGGCACAAGAGGTTTGCGATTGCCTTGAGGCAGCGGGATGCCCGTGTTCAACTCCTAAGGATTATCTTAAGGATGATGCTGTTTTTAAAGTAATACACGCTTTGCTTCGGTATTACTATGTACCCGAAGACGATCTTTCCCTTATGTATCTGCTCAAATTCATGGGCGTGGCTACATTTCCTGAAAAGACAAATAGAACGGAAAGTTATGATGCGTGTCTCAGAACGTCCGGGAACCTTCAAACATCATCTGCCATGCAAAGGATAGATGCGGCTGTTGATCTGTTGGAAAAATGCATCGATATTTCGGGCAGTATTCCAAAGATCGGCTCCTATCTGGGATTACCTAAAGAACATCCTGTTTATGCGGCCTTGTCAACTTTGTGTGCAGACAAGAATATTTCCTCATGGGAGCAGCTATGTTCTGTTTGCGAGGAGATCGTCGATTTTCAGGACACTGTTCGTATCGGATATCCGCCTTTGGATAACGAGATACAGGTCCTTACGGCACATGATTCCAAGGGGCTACAATTTGACGCAGTCATTATATGGCGCACAGAATGCTTTTCTTTGGACTCGGAGGACAAGAATCTAATGTATGTAGCCTCTACGCGTGCTAAGCGGACTCTGATCTATATGGAGAGTCCTCGCAGTCAACAAGGAAATTACAATGCATTGGATCAGATCAAAAACGCAGTGAATTTCATGACATGGGAGGGTGGTGCTCAATGACTACGATCATCTGTGGTAACGAGCCTTATCTAGTGGCGGAAGAAATATCCAAGGCCACAGAAGGCACCGAGGTTGTTTGTTTTGACGATCTTACTAATCTTTCAGAAATCAATCTGGCGCTTGATATGGCGTCCTGTTTCATTGAGACGACCGTTTTGATTGATAGCTGTTCACCAACGGATTTTCTCAAGCATCTGAACAGTGAACATGCAAATAACCTGATTGTTAAGATGGCAGGTTGCGATCGAAGGACGAAAGTATTTCAAAGCCTATCTTCACAGCCTAATGTCACGGTGACCATCTGTGACAAGTCTATTAAACGTGCCTCTAAGCTCATTGTCGATTGGGGGTGCGGAAAAATCAGTTCTTCCCTTGCAGATAAGATAATAAAACTTTCTGATTATGCAAGAGATCCTGACATTTCGATATATACGTTGGGAATTTATGCGAAGGAGTTATTACTATTAAGTGACGGTGAGCACACTTGTGAGTCGTTCATTGACGAAGTTATATCTCCCCGTGAGGCTGACTGTTTTGCTCTGTCAGACAGACTCCTAAAAAAAGATTGTGCCGGTCTTTTTAAGATAACAGACAATCTGCTTTCCAGAGGTGAGAATGAGATAAAACTCCTTTCGCTGGTCCAACGTCCTTTCAAACTTGCTTATCTTTCAAAGATGGCAGGTACAGAACCGGGTTCCTACTCGTCGCTCCTTAAATATGATAAAGAGAAACTGTGTTGTATTCTTGATATCATTCAAAATGGGATCGACAGGTTAAAGTCGGGAACCGATATGGTATTTAAAATCGTCCTGCTTGAGATCTTGCAGGAATTGTAAGCATCAACCTTGCTGTCCGAAGACAGCGGCAACTATTTTATAGTCTGCCGTTGTCGGCAGGCGGAAAGGAACTATATGTTAGATTTAAGAATACCCTTTAACGAAGCAACACCTTCCATGTTCTTACAAAACAGCTACAAAGGCTTCCTTATGAGTTCTTTTGATGATGCATCAAACAGATACTTTCACGACAGTATATGCTGCACTTACGTGAGAAAAGATGGCGCAATGCCTACGACACACGGTGAAGTTGCATTAAAGCGTTATGCTCGTAAAGAGGGCTGTGATCTCAATGATCTTGAACTCGTAGCGGTATATCCTATGGCTGATGGCAAGTATGCCGGTTTTTTCTGCCCCAGTGATTATTACTGCAATGCGATGTTGGGTCTGGAGATGGCCCAGGAGGATTTTAGAAACAGGATAAAAAAACCTGGTTTCTATGAAAATTTTTTTAAGTCCCTCGTAGCGTGGTTTGATGATAAAGCCGCAATGGATTATACGATTGCGCTTAATCGTGTTAAGGACACAATGGCATTCTGGGGAGTTCCAAGTTCTGCCTGGAATTCGATAGGAGGTCATGCGTGGTTAGAGTGCTTCAATAAATATTATTCCAAACGTTTTTATTCCGGCAAGCAAATGCGCTTGCGTATGGAAGAGTACAACCGCTTTGGATTTTAATATTATTTAACTTTTCAATGCCTACGGGCTGCACAGTGGAAAAATCCCAACTGTACCGCCCGAATGGGGCGGAGAAAGAATATTATATGTCAAATCTAAGTAAATTTAAGGCTCAGCTTACTAACGATCTTGTAGAATGCCTCAAAGCATATGGTTATGAGGTCGTTATCACTGAACAGCTTGTCCAGAAGATCAATGGTGAACTTGATGCGCTTCATGTCAAAGATAAGAAATGTCCCTCTGTGGGAGCGTTTCTTTATACTGAACCGCTTCTTAAAGAATCACTGCAAAATGGATATGATGCAACTCTTCGCCGTGTGACCGATGGCATTGCTGATTTTCTCGCTGACGTCAAAACGGGCGCCCTTAAAACGTCAAACCTCTTAGATGATTATGAATCGCTTAAGAGTAACCTCTTTCTTTCAATCATCAACACCGAGAGAAATGCGGAATTACTTAAGGATGTTCCGCATTTTAATATGTGTGACTTGTCTGTCATATATCGCATTAAGTTGGAGACAAGTCTCGATGGCGTCCAGACCGTCCTTATCCGTAACCATATGCTCAGTAAATGGGGCATAACAGAAGAACGTCTTAAGGAAGATGCTTTGAAGAGTGCTGAAGTAGTTAACCCTGCTCAAATTACAGATATGGCGGAACTTCTTCCTGAAGTCTTTAGGCGGCAGTTCGGTGACGATTTTCCCGTCCCTAAAGAACTGTTAGACGTGCCAAGAAATGTCATGTTTATTGCAACGACAGATAGTATGGTGTTTGGAGCCGCAGTTATAGCGTATCCTGATTATCTGAAGAGGATTGCGGGTTATGTTAACGACTCCTTCTGGATAATCCCCTCATCGATACATGAATGTATCGTGCTTCCGGACAGGTTTCAGAGCGGAGATCCTGACTGCATTAATGATATGATCCCTAATGTTAATGCTACCTGCGTTGATGCTCATGAGATCCTTTCCGATAACCTCTATCATTACGATTGGGAGCATAACATATTTGAACTCAAGGAGACTTATCTATCCCGTATAGGTAAGCTGGGTGAATTTGTAAACTTCTAAAATATTTATTGAAGTCTTGTGCGTAATGCCCAAGGCTTCTTTTTTTTATAAATCTTCAGCTTGATTTAAAATACTAATCCGCATTCTCAGGACTTTAGTTGTGCGAGTTTCGGAGTTGCGTGGGCTTCAAAAATGACTATTTACACTTTGCGCTTTATATGCTATTATCATCCTAACAGATTCTTGGTTTTAAGATGAAAGAGTGTGTTCACGTGGGTATGAAACGTATATCTGGGTGAATACATGTATTTTTGGCAGGCATCTAAAGCCCGTTCCATAGCAATATGGAGCGGGCTGTTTTTTTTCCAAGAGTCTGACAAACGATAAGGAGGTAGAGAGGCATGGAACTGATGTCTCAGAACACGTTTTCACGTGTCAACGCTAACAATGAAAAGGCGGGAGCGTATTTTACTCCGCCGGAAATGATGCGAAGGGTAGCAAATTGTTTTCGGTTTAAATCTGATAATGTTCAGATACTTGAACCGTCCTGTGGCGATCTTTCTGCTCTGCTTGCGTTTCTTAAAGCAGGTAATTTCAAAGAGCAGGCCGAAATTTATGGTGTCGAACTGAACAGTAATACTGCTCAAGCCGCCAAAGAAGCCTTGGCAGATCGTGAGGTGCGAGGTACTATCGTTAATGCAGACTTTCTGCACGGGATATACACCTCAAAATGCTTTGCGCCTTTGTGCATATCGAATCCCCCTTACGGTGACTCTCTGGATGGAGAGCGCCAGGAGACTCTGTTTATGAAAAAAACATATCAGATGATCTCAAAGGGAGGAGTCTATGTTCTCATTATCCCGTCATATACTTTATCCGATAAGAAAAAGTTCTTAAAGGACTATTTAAGGAGATTTGAACTTCTCAATGTTTATCGTTTCGATGATGGCTTTTATGAGCAGTTCAAGCAGGTTGTTGTAATTGGCAGAAGGAAAAAAGTCATTGACGACGATACGTCGTTCAACGATGAGGCGGACTCTTTCGAGATTCGCTACAGGGACCAAATTGAAAAGTGTTCTTACCCTGACAAAATGCCTTTACTTCCAACTTTCCCTCTGAATGATGATGAGATCTTAACGGTGTCGGGACTTGAGAACAAAGCTGTTCGATTTGCGAGCAAAATATTTGACGCAGCTGAAGCAGCGAAAAGTTTATCAAAGAGCCCTGTATATGGCTTCTTTGACAGTATCGCCAAGGTACCGGATTATCGGCCCATGAAGGTTGGGAAGCCGGTTACGGAGTTATCACCCAGTTTTATTTACCTATCCGCTGCCTGCGGTGTCAGACAGGGAAAAGTTGGAACCGGTGGAAATACCCACGTGATGCGAGGGTACTGCAAGGTATCTCAGCGTCAAGAAGAGAGAACAACTTCAGATGGTAAAACAGAGGCGGTAGTAACCCAATCAACCCGTGTTGAAATGCACGTGCTTGATGCATTGGGTGATTACCATATTTTAACCTAAACGACCTTATCTCGGTCGTTCATGTGAGCAAGTTTACACCTGCCCACATGGGCGGGTGGGAAAGGATTTTAATGACAATCGACCAAAACTTTGGGACCGTTGTTTGTGGCGGTTTCACGGCTAATCTTGATTTTTTGATTGGCACTTCACCATTTTATGCTGTTTCCTTCTTTGCAAGAGATAGCGAAACGATCAAAGCGATCAACGCTGGGATAATAGCCCGTAAGACTATAACTTTGAAAGGCTTTCGGGAGAAGTACATATATCCTGACGGCCCGGTTAAGGTCAAAGTCGCAAGGATCGATAACGGAAAGGATCCATTCTTCCATTCGGTTTGCTATCGTATTCCTGATGGTGAACAGCCGTGTCCTTATCTAACTACAAGGCAGAATGCGGCACTTGATTTTTACTCATACATCCAGGAGAACACACCATTTCCGCTTCTTCCGGAGTGGAAAGAGTGTATATGGGACATCGCAAGAACTAGTCGCTTGGTATATATTTATAATAGCGAGTATGAGCCTCTTATTTATCGAGGTTCATATATCAAGGAACCGTTTAGGCTTTTTGGCGAAGAAGTGCAAGATGTTCGTAATATTCTGTTGGTAAAGCCGGATCTTAAAAGCATTTTTTCTGAAAAGAATGGGCTTATGGTCCATTTAAAGAATCGTATCGTTTCCGGAGAAATAAAGGTTGCAGATGACGGTTTTGTTCCTGTTGGAATGACCGAAGAAAACATTGATGCTTATGTAAATGCTTATGGGGCCGACATCGTAATGCCTTTGAAGAAGCAGCTAAAACCTCTGACACCGTTAGATGGCAAAGCGGAAGATTTTACAGTGGTGTCTAAAAGCTTGTATCCGCAGCAGATCGCGATGGTGAACGCTGTTAAAAACCTCTTCAAAGGAGGTCCTGTCGGAAATAAACGGCAGCGGAAAGAGACAGCTTCGCGCTATGCGATACTGAATGAGGGTATGGGGTCCGGTAAAACACTTCAGGCGGCATCTATATGTGAGGCGCTAGGTGTAGACCACGTGCTTACAAAGAATAATAATCTAAAGCCTGAAGATAGAAAAAGTCTCAAAGAGCTTTACGATGTACCTGGACTTGTAAACTATCGAAATATCATCATGTGTCCTGGGCACCTTGTCCAGAAGTGGGGACGTGAGATAGAAGAGCAGATTCCTTTTTCCAAGGTCACCATTGTGGACGATTTCAACAAACTCGTTGAATTAAAGGCGCACGGTCCTGCTCGTGACGGACGCGAATTTTATGTCATGTCTAAGGACTTTGCGAAACTCTCCTATATGGAAAGGCCAGTCCCTACATCTGTGAAAAAGGGACCTTTGTATTATCGCACATGCAAGGACTGTGGCAAAACAGTTTCAGGAACCCAATGCTCTTGTGGTTGCACTGATTATACCCTTGAAAAAACAGATACGAGGGTTAAAGGACTTGCGTGTCCTGAATGCGGAAGGGTATTGTTGAGGTACGGGAAGGTTGATATGTCTTGCCCGGAAACTCTGACGGCTACATCCTTTACTGAGAAAAGAGACTCAAACAGCCACTGCATCTATTGCGGTGCTAATCTATGGCAACCTCATGTTAAGAATTTGACTCCTGAAATGGCTACGCCGAAGAAACACAGATGGATCCGACTTACTCATTGGGCCAATAAAGCTCAGAAGAACAAAAAGACAGTATGGATCCTTGAAGATGCTATTCCTTTGTATCTTTGTGAAGTGGGTGTCAGTGAACTCAACCGAATAGATTCTGATGGCGTACGCAAATATAGTCCTGCACAGTATATCAAGAAACACCTTAAGGGCTTCTTTGATGTTGCTGTGTTTGACGAAATGCATCTGTATAAATCTGGTGGGTCGGCACAGGGAGCTGCAATGCACGCCCTCTGTAAGGCATCCAAACGCCAGCTTGGACTTACGGGAACTATTGCGGGAGGCTATGCTTCTGATCTGTTTTACACGTTGTTTAGACTCGATCCCAAACGAATGACAGAACGTGGTTATCAGTGGACTTCAGAAAGTAAGTTCTCCGAGAAGTATGGCACCATCGAATTGCTTCTTAAAGAGGGAGAACTCGACAGATCTTGGGGCAAGAGTTCAAGAATAAAAAATATCGGAGCACAGGGGCGCAAAAAACCCGGCATATCCCCTTTGATATTCTTGGATTTTCTTTTGGATCGAACCGTATTCCTTGACATAACGGATATGTCAAAATACGTTCCTCAGCTTACCGAAAGGGTTGTGACTGTAAAAGGTGATGATGAGGTGATGGCAGCATACAATAAGACGATAGATATCTTAAAGTCTTATTCGCAGAGCATGGGTATGAAGATCTTATCTACAATGCTCCAGTTTTCACTTTCTTACCTTGATAAGCCCTACGGAGTAGAGCCGTTGCTTAATCCGATAACCGGATCGCTATTGGCTAAACCCGATAACTTCCCCGAGTACGAAGACGAGGACACTTTACTCCCTAAAGAAGAAGCATTAATCCAGATATTGAACGATGAACTTCGTGAGGGAAGAAACTGCTTCGTGTATGCGGAGTACACGGCATCGCCCTCCACATGTGTTACCGAGCGTCTGAGCAGAATAATTTCCAGAAACTGTAGTCTCGTTGAAGGTGAGGTGCAGATACTTCATTCTGAATCTCCTGAAGCGTCAAAGCGTGAGTCGTGGATCCAGGACAAGGCGGTTCAGGGTGCAAGGGTGGTGATCACCAATCCTAAATGTGTTGAAACAGGCCTGGATTTCTGCTTTACAAAAAACGGGCAGTTTTATAACTATCCTACAATCATTTTCTACCAGATGGGTTATTCATTGCAGACCATCTGGCAGGCGGCACACAGACATTTTCGTCTCAACCAGATTGAAGACTGCCGAACCTATTACATGGCCTATGCCGGAACGATACAGCAGGCAGTTATAAGTATCATTGCTAAAAAGATGAATGCTACCGCTGCCATACAGGGTAGGTTCTCCGGTGAGGGTCTTGCTGCTATGGCTGAAGGAGTAGACACCAAAGTTATCCTTGCCAAAGCACTTCAGGACAAAGATATGGGCGATCTTCAAGATGATCTCCAGGCTATGTTCGATGTTAAGGCCGCAGATAACGGTGACGATACTTTCGCAAATATTGAGAAGATGAAGGTGTTTGAAGAAGTAACCGGAAGGCCATATGAACGTGTGGCTTCCGCTGTCAATGTTTCTCCTGTAAAGACCGTCAGAGCGGTTAAAATAGTAAATCACTCGGATGAAACGGTTACGGAGAAGCAAGTAACTAAAAAGGATATCTCGATGGAAGTTCTTACTCTTGAGCAAAATGCAAAGGCTGTTGTCGGGAATATAGATGACATCTGGGATTTCTTTGAGAGCCAGGTTGATGAAGCAATCGTGACGCTAAAGAAGGCTACGAAAAAAGCTTCTGAAAAGAAAAAGAGCAAGAAAGAACAACGTCAAGCGCTCTTATCTGAACTTGGTTCGTGTTTCTAGTGCGATATGGAGCTAATTCCGCACACGCCCTGACGGGCATCGGTAACGATCCGCCCGTCCATAGGGTGGATCTATTTCTTAAAGAAGAAGGAGGAAGTGCGAAATTCGCACGAAGAAGTCATGAAAATAATTTTTAATTCTAAAGCGTTACAGGCAGTTTTTTCTCAGTGCTGTCAGCATGCAACAACCGCTGTTGTCTTCAAGGTTCAGTCAGACGGAGCGTACGAGCTCACCGGAACCGGTCAGTTTTCTCAGTATAGTGAAAAGGTTTCCTTCTCCATTCCTGAGGGAGAAGACTCGGCGCCTGAAGTTTTTGCATTAGGCAAGGCAAGCCTTTCCGTAATTGCAAATGCAGCATACTTTGAGGAAAATCTTACCTTTGATTTTGGAGATGATGAAGAGGCCGATGTTCAGCGCATCGAACTGAGGGGTGAAAATGTCAAAACCTACCTTCCCCTCATGAATCAGGTTCCGCCTACATTTTCGATCAAGCCAGAAAATAAGATTGGGCTTAATATTAAAAGTGAGGATTTTATAAAGGCGGTTAAAGAGACTGTTTTTGCTACGGCCACCTCAGATGCAAAAGCTTTTAAAGATACTATCGCTCTAGGGGTTAAATTCAACGAAGATTCAAAACCTATTCTTCGGCTAATCGGTACAGAAGGTCACGTAATTGCTGTTGCTGATGTATTGATTGAAAAGCCTGGCAAGACTGTTGATGAAGCAGCAAAGGATGAAAAAATTTACATTCTGAACACTTCATCATTACAACTTACCGGTGCAGTTGACGAAAAGGTTCATATTGACCTGGCGGACAACATGGTTGTTATTGATACAAACCATGGATGTGTGACTGGATTAACTCTTAAGGAGCCGAAGGCTTACGGTACGCTTTTTCAGCGTGAACTAAGCTTGAACGAATACGATTATTATGTTCAGCTTGGTAAGCAGGACATGATGAAGGCCCTTTCATTTATTCCGGCAAATAGTGGCAAGAAAGCTCGCGTTGCACTCACAGAAGAAGGTGTAAGGGTTTCTGAGCCAGAGTGTGAAGTAGACAACGCTGTCCTTTTGAAGACATTAGCATCCGCGGGCCAGGCTAATCTTGTTTTTTCAAGAGATTTTTTGGCAAACACAATAAGTGCAGTTGCTACGGAAAGTGTTGCCATCGTTGGCCATTCTTCAGATAAAAAAAGCGTGTACCTGCGCGGAGAAGATGATAATGCTTATGTTGTTATCTACCTTGTCGCGGCACGTTCTGATAAGTAATTTGTTTTATGCCGAAGGTTTTTCCTTCGGCATTTTTTTGAAAGAAAAGGTTGAATCTTATCTAGAACTCTGATTTAACACATTGAAAAAAGTTCTAATTCAATGTATAATCAAGTAAAGATTAGAGGTTAGGTTTGGTGAGATGCGTGTATTGGCCTGGGTATGAAATGTATACTTGGGTAAATACATGTGTTTTGAGTACTCATCCTAAGATATGGATATACCTGATATACCCTATCTGTTCTAACGTGGGAGTACTCAACGGTAGGGGCTGACAAGGTCAGTCGTTTGTTCTTTGAGCCCATAAGGGGAGCGAAGACGTGATTATGTTTTCTTCCATATTTCTACTAAAGGCATTGTTATGGAGGAAAATTTGTTAAACATCTTGTTTTATTGCATAATGTAGTAGGGATACAATAAAAATGGAGATGCAGTAGTCATACGTAAAATTTAATAGGGCACGTCCCTGATAAAAACAATCAGGGATGGGTGCCGGAGGCCTTTCCCTGTTTATATAGATTAAACTTAAAGGCTAAAACAGCAGAAAGGACCAAAAATGCAAAATGAAGAAAAAATCAAAAAGATCCAAGAGTTACATCCTATTGACGATGTGTTCTTTGAAGCTTTAGCAAGTGATCCACACTTTGATGAAGAACTTCTGAGAATCATTTTGGACGACGATAAACTTGTTGTTCAGAGCGTCATAGTCCAGTCAGACCTCAAGAATCTATATGGAAGATCAGTTAGGCTTGATGCGTTATGTACTCTTGGAAACGGAGTCAAATGTAACATTGAGGTACAGCGTTCTGATAACGATGATCATATCAGGCGAGTGAGATATAATGCTTCGATGATTACTGTTAAGGATTCCGAAACTGGGGAAGACTTCTCGGAAATACCGGAAGTATATGTTGTTTACATTTCCAAATTCGACGTCTTCGACAAAGGACTTACTGCTTACCATATTGAAAAAACAATACGGGAGACTAAGGACATTGTAGACGATGGATTACATGAGATATTTGTAAACACAAAAGTTAATGACGGATCCGATCTGGCAGCTCTTATGGAATGTTTCAATCAGACCAGAGTGACTAATGAAAAATTCCCTTGGTTCAAAAAAGCTATTGATTATCTGAAAGATACGGAAGGAGGCAGAAAGAGCATGTGTAAAATTATGGATGAGTATTCTAGGGAAGAAGCAATTGATGCAACTATTAGAACCGCCTTGATGTTTAATGCAACAACGGAGCAAATTATAGAAGCATTGATGCAACAATACGGTCTTGATCATAATGCTGCCTTAGACCGCATCATGAGTTTCAAGAAATCGGCATAGTTTATATTAATCGTATGACTGAAAGAACCTCTGGCATTTGGCCAGGGGCTCTTTTTATGCTTCAGACAACATTATCCCAGACTTATCGCAACCCAGTATTTCTTGAAGATTATTTCACAATAGCTGCAGTAAATCTCGGAAAGTTGCGTTTACTATTAAATTTGAGTTTTACTATTAAATTTGAGTTTTGGCCTAGAACAAATTAGTCCGATTACATACTATTATTTCGTTAAAGCTGCGTTTGGCGAAATAATAGTCTTACTCACTGCAACGCGGTGCAGTGATAATACAAAACAAAAAGAACCATATTTATTGCGGCCATCAGTGGCATTCCCAACGCAAAATACCAATGCTTGGTTTTATGATGGAACACATACATCCCTAATGTGGATCCTACACCGCCACCAAATAGTGCAGCCAAGAATAATGCCTTTTCCGGTATTCTCCACTCACCCGCTTTGGCTCGTTTCTTGTCAATACCCATAAGAGAAAAGCCTATGATATTTACGAATAGAAATGCATACAAAATTACTGTCTTAAACATATATATTAACTCTGCATATAATACGAATTTGCAAATTTTTCACCCAAAATTGGATATTCCGGTTCGAGAGAGCCAATGTTCCGGCCGACAGAGAGCCAGTGTTCCGGAAGGAAATGGGCTAGTTTGCTTTTGCTTGATTGCTTTCTATGAGCGAGGGATTGTCTTGTCAAGCCCTTGCCGCATTTGCGGTGCGTAAACAGGCTTTACAAGACTGATTCATCGCGAATACACTTCTTGGGGCAAAAGCAAAGTTGATTATGGGTGGCTCTCTCCTACCGGACAGGTGGCTCAAAGGTATCCAGATTATTCACAAAATATTATAATTGGATATTTTGATAATCTCAATCAATAATATTATAACTTTTACAAAAACATTCATAAGTGTTTGAAAAAAAAATTTGATTATGATACCTTGTGCATTGAAGGGAGTTTCTTATGAATCGTTGGATATTTAAACCAGATGAAAAACCTGATATTGTTTTTGAGACGGTGCTTTGCGTAACCTCGCTTGAGAAGAGCATGATCTACAAAAATTGCAAATGTTATCTTGATAGCGTAAGCGGATCATTTGATTCGGTAAAGAAAGCCGTTAATACGCACAAAATGGACAAACCTTCCATATCGCCCCTGGATATAAATATGCAAATTGAAGCGCTGCTTCATGATATATATGGCACGGACTGGCAGAAGAAATTGGCATCGGAAATGCCGGCAGATGAGCTGAAAAATACGCTCGTCCAGGATGGTCTGATGCCTCACGCCGCCTATTATCTATTAATGGCAAAAGAAAAGACTAGGGACAAAAAAGCGCTTCGTAAGATTGACGAACTTCTTTGTTACTTGGATTGTAAATCTTCTGCTACCAGTAAAGGTGACGGAAACACTTTGAGTCTTACCGTACGTCCGTATATTCCTATAAATCCTGATTCTGTCGATGAAAAGTATGACTATCATAGTGCGCCATTTAGAGAAATTATATTGAATGGGACGCCTTCCGAAAAATGGGGCATTGCATCTAAATATTTTAAGGATGTACTATCCGGCGAGACATTGCGAAGCTTAGCAAAAAGAGACAACATAGATCCTGAGGCTATTAAAGAATACATCTCCCCAATATTAAGACATTGGTTTACTAAACTAAAAGAGCCTCATACGCTTATGAATCTGGATTATGATATTTTTGAAATCGGTCTCAAAATCAAGTATGGCGACGATAAAATTTTCGCACGCATAGCTGAACTTGCTGATATATCCGAAAATGATGTGTTGCAAGGGTTTGAGTATATCATTCAGGAATATGAGAAATTTGAAGAGTCAGGCAAAAAGTGGTCCAGGCAAAGAATAATTCCTAAATTAAGCTCGAAGGATACGGAGCGTCTATTTGTAAAGTCATTGCCAGTTTTATGGTCTATAATCTTACTGACATTCCCGATCCTTTTTATTGTGACGGCTATATACTTCATATTATACATTATTGAAGGTTTAAGTCGGTCAAAGCTTGTGTCGGGCATAGCGTTCTTGTATTTAATATACTGCATCTGTGAAAAGCTAGAAAATGCTTGTCTAATTCCTTCGGGAGCAGATAATGTCGTTGGACTTATATTTGTTTTTATAGGGCTTCCCGCAATATGTCTCATGACAAAAAAGAACGAAAAACGTCCTTCAATACTTGGTCAAATACTGATCCTTTTCGAGCTATATAGTATTTTAGTTTCGTCTTTTTGTTTTCTGGTTAATTTTCTGCTATCGCTTTTTCACTTTCATACACTCACCTTTTTTGATTCTTTTACACAAGAAATGTTTTTTCTTGTTTATCTGGTCTTAGCACTCATTCATTACATTGTTGCAAGACTGATAGAAAAGAAACATGACCACATTGAACGTGAACAGAAACAAGAGGACATAAGGAGTCTTACCTCATTAGTAATCACTGATGAGGTAGAGCTAAAGAAGAAAATTGCGGAAAGCAAGACAAGGAAAAATAATGCAGTTAAAGTCATGTTGAATAAATGGGAAAAGCAAGACAGAAAGCGGTATAGTAGAAGCCATAGGTCCCGAATAAAAAAATACGAAGTCAGGAAAAAGGTGGATGCGTAGAAGTGCTGATAGCACTTGCCTATGGACAATCAATATCAAAAGAGTCGAGAAACCATATTAACATTTGAACATTTCTCGACTCTTTTTTTTGTAAACTGACGGGATTTTACGGCGATTTGTCGCATTCTCTTATAGCCGGATGCTATAACAAGAACCTAAACGCCTCTGGTACATTGTCCATCTGACTCAAGTGCTTTCTGATACTCTCGTTTACTTTTGAGCCTTCGGTATAGTCGTTCTGATATGAGTACTGAGGTTTTAGATCTTGCAGTTCTTTTTCATATTGAACGCGCTTGCTGGGATCCTTCTCCCAGTCTAATTTGTTCTTCAATTTACTATACTTATCTTTATACTCATCATATGACTCCTTATCGTACTTAAGACAATTCTCAATATCAGAATTGTCGACGAATCCACCGGACTTAAATTTCTCCCCCGCAACTATCATCGCTTGCCTGTCTGCCAGCTTTGCAGCATCCATATCTCCGTTATAATTTCGAGGATTGGTTTTGGACATGGCTGATGAAAGTATATTGTTATCAAGATCTGCAACAAAAGGACTATGTTCAGACATAATATTGTCCGCGAGAACATTCCTTGTCTCTGCTATTATGCTATTCTCGTTGAATGTATGGTTTATTAGTGACAATATATCTTGCTGTGAATTAAACTTATCCGGATCTGCATTATAATTATCGAGCATTTTATTGAATAGACGTTCGTGGGCAATTTCCGGTGCTCCGCTCTCACGTACAAACGAATGCGACTTAAAATTCTCATACGAATCGGAATCAGCATTATATCCTCCGAAATCCTTCATCGCATTTTCAAAGAATTCGGCATTCCCTGTCAGTTCTTTTAAGCCGCTTTCAACGTATTCCTGTTGTTCCGGGTCAATAGCAAACTCTTTAAACGCATCTGAATAGCAGTCTTTTTTCCAAAATGCCTGCGCCGTTGATATATTGTCGGCAAGCCTTTTATGATTGGAGTCAAATGAAATCAAGTGGTTTTCATTCGACATATTGTCCATATCCGTATCAGTGAACTCTCCGCCGTACCTGTTCATAATCCGTTTATCTGCATTAGTTTTAAGTTGAGTTTCATGCTCCAACTCGTAATTAAGGGTTTTGTTGTAATCCTTAAGATCTCTTCCTAAGCCGATGATTGCGGATTCGGCTGAGCCAACCTTGTCTCCGACAATATGGCCTATAGATGCTCCTATCTTTGTAGCGTCCTTGCCATAAGCTGAAGTAAGTGCAGATCCTGCGATAGTTGCTCCTGTCCTTGTTATTTTGGGTATAGAATCTATAACAGCTGAAGGGGCTTTCTTTGCAAGTCCTATACCAAACTCTCGGACTTTATCTATACCGGATTTAGTATAATATCCGGCAGCTGCCCGAACAGCATGTTCCTCTCCGTTCTGATGGAATTCCTTTACTTTATTTCCGAATGCAGTCCTTGGTTGCTCAAGGGGCTGTTCGTTGGAAGATGTTGCTTCAGCATTGCTATTATTCTCAGCTTCCTGCTCTCCCGCTGCCTGTCCTTCTGTGCTTGTTGTCTTCTCTCCTTCACCTGCCTTCTCGGACCGTCCGGACTTCGAGCCGACTTTCTTTCCGCTTACCGCACCAACAACAGCTGTTGCAACACCAACAAGACTTCTGCCTGCATTCATTGCTGCACTATCAAGAGATGAACTTTTCAGATCAAGTACATTGAACACTACAGTTCTGATAGGTGCAAACATATAGATTATAAGAGCCGCCAGCATTGAAAATGTAAGACTTCCAGTTCCTGAAAAGCGTTCTGCAAGACTAAGAAACGCCGCGGGAACCATAAAAATCAATGAGTCTATTAAAGGATAAAGTAAAACTCCTACAAACGAATTCACCCATTCCTTAAAGAAACGAGGTCCTTTAACAAGCGCACGGACACAAACAAAGGGGAACGTGATTACCAAAACCACTCCATTAAGTGCATATCCAAGATAATTGAGTAAAAATATAAACGATGCACCAAGTCCAATACACCAAACGACAGATGCAAAAAGCAAATTGTCAGTATTAAGTCCCTCTATAGGCTTTAGCATCTCGTTGATCGATGCGTTCGCATCTTGGCTACCGAAAAGGTATCCTCTTATATCTCTGGTAAGATAAAAAACAGCCATATCTCTAAGTTCAAGCACCATCTCTAATATGGTGGGCATTAGCATTAATGCGGCGAAACAAATAACAATGTTTCCGACTATTGAACCGGTCAACCTCATTGTTCCGCCTTCGTCAAATAGCCCGTTTCTTGGCGGCGCGAATGAAAGTGTGCTCTTAATATACGTAAACAATGCCACTGTTGCCATGATCAGAAAAACATACTGGCGTATCACGGCATACATTGCTGCTGCAGTTGTGCCGTAAACATTCCCGTCTTCCAACCCGAACTGAAACAGGGTGGTGTATTTAGTGCTATCTCCCAATTTAAGGAAAATGCCATTTCCGTTCACTCTTCCCATTATTATGGCATCAAGGGATACATGTAGCACAGAAAGGAGGCTGTCGGCAATCCAGCCGATAAAGTAAATGATGGCTCCAAACGCTTTCATAACCATCTTCATAATACCAGATGCAGAGAGCGGCTCCGGCTGTTCATCGGTTATGGTATTAAGCTTGCCAGGCCTTGGCTCGTTGTATACCTCATCATGTTCTTTTTCTATTTCTCGCAATGCAGAAGGATTTGAGCTAATGCGATCAGCGGCTTCTCCCTTTTCTCTTTCTGCATTTTCTGGATTCCCGTATGATGTGAGAGCTCCGTAAGCAAAAGCATTGTTAAAGGCATAAAACAAACTATGCTTACCTTCGTCGTATTTCGCTATATGGTTACAGAATTCTCTAAGTGCTGCTGTTTCTTTGTAATAAAGCTCATCACTATCGCTTACAGCACTGCTCAACTTTTTATTGGTGATTTCTATTTTTGTATTTTGAGCATTATAATAGTAATCATAGTTATAATTTGCTATGGTGGAAATGTATGTTCCAAAACCTCTTTCGTAAAGACCATATACCTCTCCATAATAATCATATACTTTTATGATCAGTCCCATCGCGTCGATCCAATGCTTTTCTGCATTGCCTATCGTAGAGATCTCAACAGCTATAGATGAATACGCAGAATTATATTGAAAATTTCTAAGTGCTCGATTGAAATTTCCAAGGCCACAATCCCAGTATTCGATATTATCAACAAGATCACATGGATACTGCGTGCTAGTGAGTCCCTCTAAAATGACTTTGTCATATAAACTATAGTGACCATTGAGATTTCGGTCCCCAATGCTCCCTATTCCATAATAACCATGCAGTTTCTCTATTACTTTTTGTTTTGCAGCTTCCGATCGATTTATATCGTAAACTCTTATCCCGTTAACGACCGTAGCGCCATCGGCCGCATATATCTGTTTTCTTGGATACAGACTAATAACGCTTATCAGCGTGATTAGGACTGCAAATATGAACGTGAATATTTTGGGGGTTCTCTTCATTCCTTTACGCCTGCTTTCCTTTTCTTGACTTCAGCCATATTGGTCTCAGCCAGAGGTTCTTCAACTTCTTTAAGATAATCAACCTTAACAAAGGCAACACGCTCCGCATCCTGAATACATACCTCTCCCCTCTTCCTTAATGCAAGGGTGTTATCTGTTCCATCTTCTTCAGGATCGTAGCCGAGCGTCATTATCTTGTCTACCTGGGCTTCATTTAACTGTGTGTTTTCGAGGATAAATTTCCGGGCTGTCTTTTTGTGCCTTAAGAGAAACAGTGTTGATGCATTTTCCAGTATTGCTTCAGTCTCCGGACTGATACCAAAGTCTTTAACGGATTGTGTGGCACACCATGGTGAAACAAATCTCTTCCTTCCTGTTCGGTAGATCTGTTCTATGATCCTTCTCGCCTTTTCATATGGGAAGACTTTGTGTATCTCATCCTGCAAGAAGATTAACGGCCTCATGTTTTTGGGATTTGCTGAGTTTGTTCTTATGTCCTTTTCTTCTATGTACCCGAGTACAACCAACATTGCAAACGGTTTTTCATCATCCGGTAGCTGAGCGATATTATAATCTATGTATGGCGTATTATAATCTGCTTTCAGCGTGCTCTGTCCGTCAAAGTATGACTTGATCCCTCTTACTACATTTACTGCCTCTTCTTTCCCTGCTCCGAGATTATGGTATCTCATGCCTGTTACAGGATCCTTCCGAAGTCTTTCATACTCTGCTTTTGAGAAGAATATCAAAGAATCCGCGCCATAGTAAACCTCCTTAACCCTGACACTTAATGCATCAAGCAACACTTGATATGCCTTGGTATGAAGAGGATTCTGGTTTTGTACTGACATAACCAGTGCTTTTTTATATGCATCTGAAAATGTCGGCATTGCTTTTCTTCTTTTCCCCGACGATAAGGTCTCTCCTGAAGAAGCATTTTCGTACACGCTCTCTGCCTTGCCTTCAACGAAACCTCTTTCTTCGTAAAGCCGGCTACATAAATTTGAGATGATAGAGAGAAGTGCTTGTTCCATTGACACATCGATTGTTGAACCGTTAAACATTACCATTGAGAATATCAGGTTTGACAAATAGACAAGCTTTTCGTTTAGTTTAAGTGTGGGGTACTCTATATCATTTATCTCATCGTATTCCATCTCGTCCGTTATCTCGAATGGATTAAGAATATTTGAACTACCGGGTTTTATATCAAAAACTATTCCCCCACATGCTCTTGCAGTTGCAGCATATTCTCCTTCAGATAGTTTTGACTCAACATCGAGAGTTCTGGAACGTACACCGAAAGTACAGAACCTTGATTGTATAAGCTTTATAAGAACAGACTTACCGGACCCGGATGTTCCTGCTACAACAACGTTATAGTTTGAATGACTCTTATCAAATGGATCGTAGACAAATACCTGTGATGTATCAATGTAGTGACCAAGAAACACTCCATTCATGTGCATAAAAGTATTGCTTGTATGATTAAAAATATCGCCTAGGCTTTCTCGTTCAAAAACGTGCCTTTTAATGATTGGGTTGGTTCCTTTAATGGCCTGTACCTTGTTTAACGGTAGTGCAGATAGAAAGGCTTCCTTCTGACAACAATAACAACTTACAACATCAATATTTTGTCTTCTGGCTGTGGCAACAAAATCAGTAAGCATATTCCTTAATTCAAGTTCTGACTCCGCATAGAAAGTAAACAGAAACTGTACATAATAGAGGGAGTTCGTTCCGGTCTCAAGATAGTGCGCCCATTGCTCAGCCTCTATTCTTTTTTGAGAAGCTCTTCTTGTGTCATTACGGTTTCCATTTTTCATGGTCTCCTGCTCATTTGTAGAGGTTGTAAGGACGCGTCTGTCAATCATTTCCTGAGCTTCTCTTTGAGATATAGGATCGATGAATATACTCGTTACCGCTCCCGGATAAGTAATCAATGGGTAATAAGTTGTTGCAAACCGTGTGGACTTGGGAAGTTTATGAATATACATCGAACTTACATAAAGATTCTTCCCAGAATCATGGACAATGATATAGTCGGGTTCTGTTATGGAAACTCCAGCAGGAGCGATAAGTTCTCTAACACTTTTTCTATGTTCCTCGAAAACAGGGCCTGAGAGTGACATATTAGATTTTAAAGTTTCATTCTCTTTCTTTTTACTCATTTGTACTGTCCTTTCCCTGTTCTTCTATAATGTTGTTTAAGTACTCTTTTGTATCAGATCCAACAATATCATCATAGTAAGATGAATTCTTAATATGATAGATATTTAACTGCTCAGATGCTATCGGTTGAAACAAACGCCTGCACATATCCAAGATTTCTCCCTGGTTACACACATGAGCCTTGACTCCTGATGCTGCAAGCGCTGCTATTTTTGTATTCGCTATCATACGGAGTTCATCCTTGGCAATATTGAGCTTTTCTTCCTTGCTGTGCCTTACATCGTATCTTGCAGGGTTATATGTCCAATCAAAAATATAGTCCTGAGTTACATCCTGAATAACATCAGCATTTGAATAATGTTCAAGTGCTTCTATCTGAATATCTAAATGCTGTACCTGAAATGAAAGATTCTCCAGTATTCCTTTGTAATACTCTTCATCATCTGTAGCATCATTCTTTTTTGCAGCATCAACGCATTCTTGAATGTACTGTTTCTGTTCAGAGATTTCTCTTAATCGTTTTGTATACTTCTCCATAACCGGAGATATATCAATGGATTTCGAATATGTCCTATATGTCATTGGGCTATCGATTGATGATATAAATTGCTGATATCCGTCAACAATCCTCAACTGTTCAGCTGCACTTTTTTCATATAAGTTTATTCCTCTGCAAGCCAGCGCTGAAATAAACCTTGTGTATCCTTCAGTGATAATAACGCCGTCTACTATATTGTCTATGTCTTTTATGAACTCTTTAGTATCTCCGAGCTTATCAGCCACTTTCGATGTCTTCCCCGATTTAGCGCTTGTCGGCTTTTTCTTTCTGTTGTAAACCAGATAAAAAGCTATAAGGAATAAAAGCATCGCTCCGGCAAAGTATAACAAAATATCATTACCCATTATTCTTCAACACCTCCATACCTTAAGATTTCTTTTTCATTATCAGCGCCCAATGTGTACCTTTTCTTGTTTCTCTTGAAATGAATCTTTTTCCAGAACAAATCCGTTAAGGTGAGTCCTCCGCCTGTTCTATAGCTGTTCGGACTCTTTTCGATCACAGAGAGTGCTGCCCATGTCCCTGCCCACAAAAGCATGAACACGGAAAAGATTATTGTTTCCTTCTTCAGACCGAAAAGGTATATCGCAATAATCGCAAGAAAGACCTTCGCAACTGCCGACATAAATACTTTTCGTGGGAAAAACTTCAACCAGCGTTCTTCCGAACTCATATCAGTCAATACTTCGTGTTCAAATTTTGCCATCAGAATGCCCTCCCTATCTTTACTGACAGATCGATGATTGTCGATATCAACCATGGCATCCCGCCAAGCATAAAAGCTTTAAATAAAATCTCGCCTGTAAACCTCATGTAATCATTCTGCCACGGAGCCTTGTTTTTAGCCAAAGTCATACGCAAAAGCTGAATCAGTCCCGCAATAATAAGTAACATGAAGCCGATCCGCCTTAATACAGCAAAAGCATCAACAAACCATTGCGAGAAACCGGACTGCAAAATCTTCTCGAAGATACCTACAATATCTTCGAAATATTCTTTGGGAGATTTATCTAATATGTTCATCTCTTCCTCCTAAAAAATCAGCCGACGAAACTTTTGAGTTTCATCGGCCAATATAATTACTTTCCTATCAGGCTGCCGGCTACATATATCCATCCTACTACCTGAGGAATTATTCCAAACACTGCGCTTGCAATAATAATTCTTATCAGCCAGTTCTTATATTCTGCTGATTTGCGTTCATCACGACTGATACCAAACATCAAAATAGCAAAGACTGCGAACGCAATAAGGAGTACCCATCCTGTCTTCCATACAAAGCTGTAAAAGCTCGCCAATATCTCGGCAATTTTGTAATACACAGCGTAAAACCTATTATGGGTAACGGATCCATCCTCAAGCTGATCTATGATTATGTCCCCTGCACTGGCGTAGTAAAATGACATGTGTGCTGACATACGGCTCCTATCTGCCCAGTTTGTCTCCAAGGCCTGCAACCATTCCTAGAATTGTGGGAATAAGTGCGACTAAAGCGACTGCCACGATGATTCTTAATAGCCAGGTCTTGTTTTTCTGTATAGACTGTTCATTCTTCAAAATACCGAAGAGGATGGCTGCTGCAACACCACACAGTATGATTACCATGAGACCTACATTTCTAAGAATCGTGTATATGCTGGAAACAGCACCGGTGATTGCTCTTCCTACTTCATCAAATGAGCCGTCGCCACCGCTCTGGAGTTGGTCCAGTGCTTCCTGAACATCTTCCTGTGTGGGAGGAACAGGTGTGGGTGTTGCCGCAAAGGCATAGGCTACCGGTGCATAAACAGTTCCAATCACCGGAAGTGTTGCCAGGACAAGGCAGAGAATGAGTCTCAAGAAATAGTTTGTTTTTTTCATAAAATACTCCTTTTCTTAAATGATGCTTATCATTTTTAGTTTCTTTTTTGATACTGTAATACTGAGGGTAATAATTGTGCATAAATAGCTGCCTTTGTCATTTTCTTGTTTCTATACTCGCTGATTGGAATCATGAGCCGGTTATCACCTTTTTTTTCTATAGAAGCCCTGATGTTTTGCGTCTGGAAAATATCAGCCGCCTCATCAGTCAGGTAAACCCCAAGATTTTGGCATAAGAAGGCATTCCTTAAACATGACTTACAAAATTTTGTCAGCTTTCTCTTTTGAACCGATCTTAACAATGCAATTGTATCCGTATCACTGTCAGCAATCGTAAACGTAAAATGTTTTATCTTTTCTTCTCGTTCTTTATATGGATATGGCTTATCCAATATTATTTTAAAATCAATTCCCCTTGCGTAGTTTATGATTGCCTGTTCCATCATTATCTGAACAGAATATCCGTTGTCTACTAACGCCAGTAGGTCAGAGTCGTAGGACGAGTTCAGCCTTATGTCTATGTTCACTCTTCTGCAATCCTCCTTTCCCATATTCTATTTATTATATTGAAAAGTGTCCTATCTATAATTGTAACTTACCTAACCCCTAAATTAGCAAGACCTTTTCTTAAAATGAACAAAAAAATGGGTCTCTTTATGAAACCCATTTCACGTGGTCTGTATAATCCACATTGAACAATGCGGGACACCATATTAGGATTCAAAAAAACGTCCACTAATCACATAGCGGACGTTTTTGAGATTGTAACACGAATTCAAAGCGAGTTTTTGTCACCAGTCTGAACTCATACGTTTTTTTTCTTCCATTCAACATACTCTTTGTTGGCTTCTTCCGGCGAATAGATAAATTCCAGTTCATCAAGCGTGACACCTTTTGTTTCTCTCTCGAAGTTTAAAAAGACTTCAAAGTCGTCCCGTCCCTTTACCATCTCCCATAGTTTTTTTTGATGTTCGGGAGATTTGAACTCTTCTTCTCTTCTCCTATAATCTACCGCTTCCTTATGACTTCCGTTCATTGTTTCAATCTTTTGATAGCCTCCGGCTCTAATACAGCCAACAAGCCATCCCATATAGTTGTCAATTTTCGGTTGCTCATCTGCCTCTCTTATGGCCTCACGAATAAGGTCCACATTCATTCCTGATACTTTAACAAGATAATCTATGTCCTTTACTGTCAGTTCATTATGACCAATAAACTCGTCATAAAGCGGAGTAATTCCCTCTATATCACGCGGAAAGTCCAATTGTCGGTTTTCTTCATTTTTTTCTTTTTCATACTGTGTCCTGATTATGCATTCATTTACTATTCGCTGGCGTTCTTTTAACCGATCCTTGTTAACAAGTTCATTAGGATAAATATGAAAAATAATTCTATCTATGCTTCTCCCTGCCCTGGCTCCTTCATAATCAAATCTGATGTTACTTTTTTCGAGTAATTCTTCCTGCGCGGGAACAAGCACATTTCTGACTAGTTCATACCATTTCTCGTATTTTCTGTCCTTTTTGTCCAGCTTTTCGTAGAGTATATCCCAATTAACGTGACTCCCCATTCTTCCGATTTCGTTTTTAACAAGTTGATTATCTGCGTCAGCAAGTCCAATCATAAACCTGAACTCTGAAAGTTTGTACTCAACATCTACTCTGCCATCGTTTTTTCTTGGGTCGCTCCTATAAATCTCTTTTTTTAAAAGTTCAAAAATCCTGAAAGAACTATTTCTTTTGAAGGCAGTTAAAACCGAGATCTCCATCGTGGTGTAATTACCAATCGCTTCCAGACCCAAAATGTGATTTCTAATACTCTCGTTAAATTTGACCCTGAATACACCGTCGATATATGTAGCATCGATGACAATCGCATGCCCTTTAAAATTTCCCTTCTTATCCTCAATAAAAATGGTATGTCCCAACATTGTGGTCGATACGGTTTTTAGAGTTCTATAAATATGCGCAGGATCTCCAATCAACCTTTTTAGTTCACCAGGGTACAATACTGCTTCCAGCGGGGAATCCTTATCTGCAGCATTAGCCTGAATCCTTGCTATGGCCACTGCTGTGATTGCGTTCTCCATAAGGGTAGAATTATAACGAGCAGCCACGAGATCATTGCTCTTCTTTACCGGTAAATTCTGTATAGGTTCATTTGATAATTTGTTCATGGTCGTTTCTCCTATAGAGCAATCTACCATTTTCTACGTTTTATGTCAACACCTAAGTAGGGATTGGAAGACCATTGTCTACGTTTTAATTGTCATCGTCCCTTAGAGCGTAGATAATGGCCTTCCAAAATGCTACAGAAAGCCAAATTCTACGTTTTAATCAACGTAATTCTTGAACAGACAATGGTATATCCTGCAGTTACATGCATGGGGCACTGGAATCCTTATTGCTAAGAACATAACATCAATTGCCCAAGAATAAAACGTATTTTTTGGTCTACGTTCTTTTGATGTCTACCAATTTCTACGTTTTTCGAGAAAATGTACTTGAGCGTATTTATTTTGGCAATTTGACACACGTATGTATCTTAATATCAGTGTAATTTTATGCGTAGAATTTGGTAGATGTGTTTATACGATATGCCAAATTCTACGTCGTTTGTTTTCAAGTGCATATTCTTTAGTATCTTCGGTCTGCTTATATACGGCTTATAATCAACCTAATTCAAATTCATAAGTAATCGTTCAAACTTTAAAGCGTAGAAATTGGTCTATTCTCTTCCGAATATCAGCCAATTCCTACGTTTTTTCATAAAATCTCATCAATTATAAGTATTTACAGGATCCCTACGAAACAGGGAAGCCTTGAAAGACAGGGAAGCCTTGAAAGAATATGACTATTAGCGTAGAAATTGGTCTATAATTATAATATACTGTAGATTGTCTTGCTACTTCTCCAAATGGCATCTGCCGTAATTCGCTCAAAATCAATGGTTTGAGAAAAATGGTATATAAAAACGTAGAAATTGGTCTGTGCCAAGAGCAACACCTCAACCAATTCCTACGTCTTATGCTCCTTTTTTTTCTCTTATTACACCTTTAATTACTTATTGTTAACCATTTTCATCGTTTTAACACGTTAAATATCCCGTGTTTTAGCGTGTTTATGCAATGCTAAACAAAACAATACAATTTTTGTTGTTGAAAATCATATTATATATATATACATATATATGATTTAGAGCGTAGAGATTGGTCTATTAGCATAACATGAAATCCAATATTAAAAGCCAAAATCATTGTTTTCTGTATCATTTATACCATTATTATCAAGGTCTTCAAATGCGGTCCCTTCAAAAGTAACTTTATCACCAAATATCGCTATATCTACTACTTCCAATTCGATAGGGACATCCGCAGTATAACCTACAGATGATGAATAGGCTCTTTTATAATCATCATCAATGTGAATGTTTATAACTAACACTTTACCCGGTAACGACATTATGTAGTCCTTATCAAAAACATCTGAAACAAAAAGCGTAGTCTCTGTGTATGGGTCTGCTAAATGGCATATATATCCATCTGCTTCGAAGTTTATACTATCGCATATTCCAAAAACAAGCACGTTGCTGTAATAGTTTTCTTGAACGGATCTTCCGGGAGGAATGATATTTTTGCTGATTAAGTCGATATAACGTAACGGATAGGCTCCAGGATAGTCAGTTATGACCTGATCTCTTATAGTCATAAGCTGATCCCATCGCTTTTCGCCAAATGCAGGATGCTCAAAGTAGTCGCCATATGCGCCTCCACGCGTTGGGTTGCTACTAAATGGATTGTCAAGACTATCAATCCTGTCGTTCGTCCGAATAAAGGCTTTTAGCAAGAGTACCTTTTTTTCTATCTGTATATAATCGTTAAGTGCGACCTCGTATTCTGCCTGTAGTCTTTCTAAATCTTCCATCTGAACCTCACAATGTTATTGTTTTTGTGTCCTTCTCGATATCGCCGTCTATACTGCCAAATGAGATGGGATATATCCGCAGCGAAAAGGGATGGTGTACCGTGGCACCTTCATCAAAGGCCTCTGTATAAGCACAGACATGCCCCTGTGCCTCATATAGTGAATGTCCTGTTAAGGTCACCTCGAATGTTCCGGTCGGATCCTCGAAGCAAAGTTTTGTTGTATTTGGACCAATAATTTCAGCGTTGTAGCAAAAACCAAACATTGAAATAACTGCACTTGGAGCTGAAATGTCCTGCGAGCGAGAAACAAGGAGTTTTGTAAATGCCTCTATGTTGTGAGGTCGTCCGCTTTTTCTTATAATGTGATATATGTTCTGGGACGTGTAGTAATTCTTATTGAAGCAGAACTCTTCCACTCTTTTTGAAATTAGTGGATGTATGTTTCCGGGATTGTGATCCTGTAACGAAGCATCCTTATATTTGCAGTTGTTATCTATAAGTGCAAACCGGTTATAGTCTGAAATTTCAAGTAGGCGCTCATATGCTTCTGTCTGACATTCAGCCATTTTTGTATAATTGAGAAGCACGTTTGCTTTTTGCGAATATGGAAGGTTGAGTTCATAGAAGAGCTTTGCGTGTGTAAAAAAAACTGAATGCTTCCATTTATCAGTGATTAAAGTGCTACTATATAGCAGCTCACCTGAATCAACAGTATAAGGCTGCTGATATAGCATTAAAAACTCATCGTTAAGCGCGAAGGGATCATGATTGCCTGTTGTCGTATCCTCTCTGGAACTTGTATATTCGCCCAGGAGATTTATCATATCCATTGAAGTAAAGAACTCTTTTTGATATGACTCTGCGTAATGCTTAATGAGCTTCATTTCTTGCTCAGTTACGGCCACACATGACTTGTTGCAATCATTATCGATTATAGTCTTGTATTCCATTGCCTTATCCCAAATCTTATCTGCGTGAATGATCTTTGCGTTGTTTAGAGCACCTATCATCGTCTCTTTTTCGTTTGGAATAATATAGTTCTTAATTATGTTTTCATGTTGCTCAAAAGGGAGGTACTCGTCGTAAGTGATACTGAAGTCTTCTTTTGCCTTTTGAAGTTTTCCTTCGAGAGCACTAAGCTCAGAATGACTTATCCTCATATTCTTTTGCTTATCTTCTTTCTTGAACATTTTGATATCTCCTATCTGATGTCTTAACAGTAACATCTTTAGAAAAAAACATCAAACACTTATGAAAAAAAAATAAATCCATAGTGGTTATTTTATGGCATCTGAGCGGAAGAGCTGATGTAATATTCCTGCTTATATTACATGTAGATAGTTTTAAAATATTACTGGTAACATATTTTTGAGTATTACATGTAGGCATATGTGTTATATTACAGATTTTCTAGAGATATTTTAGAGTGTAATGGAACATAAATACAAAAAGGCCGAAAAGCCTTGTTTTGGGTAGCGTTTAAGGATGTTGTTTAGGCTGAACTTTACACTCTTTTTAATGATGGAATGCTGGTCTTTTTGCCTCTTGTCAAATCATGGTATAGATAGAGTACAATATTTATAGAGTTTATTTTTGTTACGTGAGGTATCTATATGTCGAATTTGAAAGATTATCCCTGTTTTTATTATATGACTGAATATGGTCAGGAAAAAGACATGTGTAAGCAGATGGCTCTAATCATGTTCATGCATGGGCTGACTTATGAAGAGATGGAAGAAAAAAGTAAATTCCTGAACATTGTTTCTGATGGCAAGATAAAAAACTGCCTTACTGCTTTAAATGCACAGACAATGATTAAGGAATATCAGTCTGGTGACAAGGATAAAATTCCCACATGTAAATCCATACATACCTTAAAAGGTTCTATGAAGGCAATGCTAAAGAAGAACTGCTGTTTTGTTTGTCCTCTTTCAAAGAATTATGCCAATGCTTGGCTTAATGAAGAAAGAGCTGTTCTGAAATACATTTTGACAAATTACACTAAGGATGATACATGGATACCTTGTGAAGGTTCAATGTTTTGCTCTGTTCTGTCAGTGGGTAGGTGTAATGATGTAATCAGATATCCTTTTGTGCCCTTTTATAAGATTCTGTTTGAGAAGTTTAAGGAGACATTCATATCTCATCCTCAGGACTTTGAACTTGATAAAGTCAAGGATAGAATTGTAGTTGCTCTTAAGGAATGTTTAAAAGGGACAGGTGAGAAGGTTATCATAGATGGGGACCAGATAGATTCATTTGTGAGGACGGAACTTGAAACAATAAAGGCAACACCGCTGTTAAGTCGTGCTGAGTATGTGGCTGCAAAAAAGCATTTGCTTAATCATGAGGAATATGCTCCTGAGACTGTGAGCAGGGTTACTCCTGTTAAGGAACTGCCCCGGGAGACAGTCGTTGGAAGCGCGCCTAAAGAGCCTACTCCTTATTTAAGCAACAAGAAGAAAAAGAAAAGGCACAGGACAGGTAATCATAATGACAAATCTTTTAAAGAACTGCTGGATGATGAGGATAAAAAGGCTGAATTAATAGAAGATGCAGTAGAAAGATTGTATGCTGCACAGAATGCTGATGACGCAAGTAATACTTTTTCGGATAACATTGAAATCAATGAATACCGGGAATGTGGAGGAATAGCATTTCAAGATGTAACTCAGAAAGATTCAGAAAACATAAATTTGGGAGGACAAGAAAAGCAAAAAGAACCGATCCCGTCTGCTGATAATATAAATTTGGAGACTTTATCTATTGAGGAGCTCTCAGCGGAAGAATCTGGGGATAAAACTGAAGGATCTATAGAAACAGAATCAGATCTGGTTGATTGTACCGGTATTAACCAATCGGACGAACAGAAAATAGCGCCTGTTGTTGAGGGAGATGAGCAGACTAACGAGGAAAAAATCGGGAATGATTCCGGAAATGATGTCGACTTTGACTATTCTGAAATGGAGGACGGTATTATTGATAATCTCGACAAAGCCCTTAAGAATGAACAGGAAGATTATATTGTGGATCTTGATGACGGTTACTACTGCATAACTCATAACTACTCTGAACCGTGTAGAGATGTTTATGAATCGATACCATACATCAGCGACAAATTTTCGGCATTTATCATTGACATTGATATGGAATCCGAAAGCATCTACGATTTTTTGAGAGACAGTGAACGGGCTGAGATTATCCCCGTAGAATATGCCCATAAAGGAAACAGGTACGGATTTCTCTTTTGGGCGTATAAGAGGTTCTATTTTATTGAGAACGTACTCCTTTCGACAAAGATATTAATATCTTTCTTTGAGGACAGTAAAGCAAATAGGTTTGTGTCATTGAATCCTATTTGGATGTATATGGGGTTAAGGAAGGCTGGCATTAAGTATAGGCCTATTGTGTCGTTTGCAGCCGTTTATAAGATGGCCTATGAACTAGATGCACTACCCTCTCCCGCCAGAATGTTTGATTACTATGTTGTTAACCCAGAAGATAGGGGAAGGACACTCTCTATGAAAGAGAAGGATGTTTTATGGATTGGCATGCCTAGATATTCGGAAATCTATCAGAGAATATGGAATGATTTTCTCGCAGGATACAATAAACAACTCTCGAAATTTGAATGGGCGATTAGTAAGAGCTCTAATCTCAGCCTGTTTATGTCAAGTGGTAATGTTAATCATCTATTTGGCGGAAATGCCCTGGACGTTAGGATATCATTGTCCCGTAAAGAACTTATGGATAGTATCTGCAAGGAAGGAGTCTTTTTTAGTATAAGTGCTCGCATGGGAAAGAATACTTTAAATGATCTAGATTTTTGGCGGGATGTTGCCGGCACAATTGGCATGCACGATAGCACAAAATCCTATGCGTATATAATCGGTGTTTCCGACAGTGGTTTGTCATATTATGTATGTGACTTTCAGGAGATTTTCTTTGATCGTGTAATGTCAGTTATCAGGCAGACACAGGGACGTTATGAAAAAAAGCAGAAGGAGAAATTAATCTGCGAAGAAGCTAATAAAAACGAGCAAAGTGATAAGACCGAACTGTTGAATATTCAGGTTCAAATGACAAAATTTAAGTTTACGGGTGCTAAGAATGCAAATAATTAATAATACAGAGGACGTTTTCTTTAAGGAAACTGTTACAAATATCATCGATATGGAGATCCAGTATCTTTTTCAAACCAAGGCTCTTAGCATGCGTGAGCAATTGGCCCTTTATCTTTTTCGGGTTGGAGAGATGCTACTGTCACAGGCTGATCTGTTTGATAAGGATTCTAAAGGCGTTGCCAGGGTAAGATTATCTGAGTTTTGTAAAAAGGGGTATACAAAAAGCCGTCAGATCGACATGGTCGGTTTTAGTAAAACAGGTGTGTCAACCAAGGGTAGAAAAGGCTGTGTTCATATTGTAACTCGGAAAGGGATTCTATTTGCGAAAGACATTTTACAAAAATACCACAAGGAATTTATAAGTTCTCAGAATGGGAAGGAGGCATCGGTTGATATGAACAGGATTGGACTCTCTCCTGCTGATTTCTGGAATTCAGAAAAAGTTACTTATACAATACTTGAAATGAGTTATATAAAGGGACGCTCTCTTAGACTCCATGATGTTACTGAAAAACCAGCTTATTTATGCGTCATTATGAATAGTCCGGATGAAATCCGTAAATTTTCAGTAGAACAAAGGTATGATGGCAGCGGGGCGTGTACTAATAAGATTACCACGTATCGCTCAGGAGAATATGCTTCGATGTTAAGATCAGATGCTTATTTTTCTTTTACAAATGGTGATTTATCAAATGAATATATGCTTGAGCATGATATGTGTTCCGAGAAAATAGAGGCTATAGGAGAGAAGATTAATCAGTATTGCTCTACCGTTCTTGCACCACGTATTCACGACAGTAAAAAGCTGCCGACAATTCTGTTCAGTATCAGTACTATGTTGTGCAACAAAAAGGAACATACTAGTTCTTTTGAACGACAAGGAACAGAAGAGAAATTTGTTAAATCGCAAGTCAATAAAGGCGCGGCACTATCAATAAGCACTATAGCTAACCTTATTGCCGATAAATTATCCGATGATTCCAGGACTGTGTCCAGCAATGACGGTTTTCTTACACTTGGGCTTGTAAAGCGCCTTATTGGGCACTACTCTACAGAGAAATATCTCGATTTTTTAGACCAATGCTCAGATATTTGGGGAGATAGTATTTTATTTTCAAGCATTGAGGAACGTTTTTCAGAAGAGAAAGCCTTGAATAGACCACCAACAGATTTTATGGCTGATAAAAAGCGGGAACAAGCCATCTTTCTTTCGAAAAGGCGAAAAGAGATATATAATTTATGTTTCAATATGTCTGAATTAGGGGCATACTTTAGACTTGGGTTATCTCTATTCTGCTTTTCTATTGAAAATGTATCCGGCGCAATGGGGGCGGTTCTTGATCAGCCCGAACTTATTAAATCGATCCTCGCTAATTTTCACAAGAAAGATATTAATGCGACTGTTCAAAGGAGCGTACACGGCTTTAGCTTTGAACTCAAGAACCAGCAGCATCCCATTTTCTTTCCTAACGTTTTAAAGTATAACTTTTTGGGAAAAGATCGTTTTCTTGTTGCTGAAAATCTCACTTCGGATGTTGGTGCTCTTTATCGACTGAATATGATAATGAATTCCATGAGTGCTCCATTGCCCTTTGTTTTTTTACTTGTTTATTGTGAGAGTGATCTGTTGTCGCTAGATCATAAATATCGGAATTTAATTAAACGATTTATCAATTCTGCTTTACAGGTAAGGAGCACTCTTCTGTCTTGCGAATATAAGTCCAATGGTTTTTGTTTGTCTTACGGTGATGTTTTGATCGGTGGAGATTTAATTATGTCACTCATTAAATAATTGCAATTAAGTTCAAATAAAATACAATTAAATTTGCCGTTTCTACCCCGTTCATAAAAACAATTTCAATTTAATTCAAAAGAATACAAAAGAAATGAAATGAATACAAATAATATGACATTATTTCAAATTATTTGCATTCCTTAGAAATGGCCAATAAGGCCTTTTAATGTATAAGGTTAGTAAAATATACCTTGAAACAAAAACACGAGCTTATATGGGCAATATTTTGCGTTTTACGGGCATGATTTGATAGTGATAATGCAAGTAACTCTAAAAATGTTTATTTTTGTCAGATTAAGAGGGTGAAATAAAAAGCAAATAAATTGAAAAAAATAGAAATAGAATATAAATAATTCAAATTAAATGCATTTAATGCAATTTAAAACAACTAAAACAAATCAATTATAGTATTGTCATCTTCAACTTTGTGTGTTATTATTTGAAATGAAATCAAATAAATGTAATTGGTTTTATTTTATTTCAAATAAATTATACTTTTTTTCAAACGGAGGACAAAAATGGCAGTAACGATTGCATTGGCAAATCAGAAAGGTGGAGTAGGAAAGACAACAAGCACTATTGAGCTTGCAGCATGTTTTGGAGAAAAGTTCAGTGTGTTAGTGATCGATCTGGAGCAACAGTCAGATACGACAAGGTATTCGGGAGGAGAAGTTTATGCACCAGGCATATACGAAGTATTAAAGGGCGATCGTGAGGCGAAGGACGTTATTCAGAAGACAACAGAGTTTGATTTATTATCAGCATCACCTTATCTCTCAAAGGCCGATGATGAGTTTGCGGCACCGACAGACGTTCTTAAGCTTAAGAAGGCATTAAAGCCTCTTAACGATATATACGATTTTATTATAATAGATACAAACCCAGGGCGAAACCGTTTATTGAACATGGCATATATAGCAGCTGATTATATAATAATACCTACAGATGCAGATGACGGGAGTGTGAACGGTATACGATCAGTCTTTTCGGACCTCAATGAATATCGCGAGGCAGAATGGTCTGATGCAGAGGTGATGGGGGTTATCTTTACGAGATCTGAAAATACAGGAATGCATAAATATCAGGAGGACAAAATACGGGACATTTTAAAAGAAAAGGCGCCGGATGCGTTTCTCATGCGGGTAAGGAAAGGAATAGCCGCAACCGAGTGTAAAACAGAGGGCGGAAGTATGCAGGCGGGAAAGAAATATTCAAATCCAGCGGTAGATTACAGAAGGATATCGGAAGAAATAATAAGAAGACTTACGGAATAGGAGGAGTAAAATGGCACTGAATGTAAAAAAAATTGATAAGAAGAATCGAGCAGATGAATTGATTGAGCAGATGGAAGAGGGAAGGAGAGTGGAGACCTCGGTCGAGACGACGATAGCATCTCTATCTAATAAAGCAAAGATTCTAAATAAAATAGAAGACGTTAATGTAGAGGAAAGCATAGAAGAAAAGTCATTGACAGAAGACAAACGAATACCGGCAACAGATACAAGTGTGAAAATGGAAGAGGATGAAGGTGAGATAATAGAAAAAAAATCTCATGCCGGTCGTAAAAAGATGGATGAGGAAAAGAAAAAGAAGCGGTTTACTCTTACATTAAGTCAGAGGACAATAAAACTCTTGGAAGAAAATGCCGAGGGGAAATTTAGATCGGCAACAAATTATGTATCAGAGTATGTCGAGGAACATATAGAAGAAATACTGAGGAGTTATTAAATGAATAAAAGAATCAAATATTTTGATTTAATTTGTAATTAAATGCAACATAAAGCAAATTTTCCATCTAATATGTTTACAAAAACATATACCTATGTTATTATCATTCCAACAGATTCTTGGTTTTAAGATGAAAGAGTGTGTTCACGTGGGTATGAAACGTATATTTGGGTGAATACATGTATTTTTGGCAGGCATCTAAAGCCCGTTCCATAGTGATATGGAGCGGGCTGTTTTTTTATTCCAAGAGTCTGACAAACGATAAGGAGGTAGAAGGATGAGCGAAAATGTAGAACTCATCAAACTCATCAGCAATGCGCCTGAAACAAAGGCTGGTCTTGGTGGATTAGTCGATGATCCTGGTAAAGCAAAGAAGCTGATGAAGGAACGTGCCGTAAAGAGAGCGTGGCTTTCGGACGGTACTCAGCGTTTGCCGGATGAAATCCTGGCAAATCCCATAGGAGCATTGGAGCAGTTTATAAAGGCCCTTGATGCGATCCCTCTTATTTCTAATCAAAAAGAGAAAGGAGGTAATGAGGGCTTGTGCAAAAGTATAATGGAAGCAATTAAATGCACTCCTTATGCTGCAATGCGTAGGCTCTCATAAATACTATGGGACAAATAATCGTCAAAATAGACGAAAATAGCAACAGAGTGCAGGTAATAGAACACAAAACACATGGAGATACTGTGAAATATGTGAAAACATCGGATTTTGTTGCTGCGGTCACAAAGTATGATGAGGCCGCTAATTTCATCGACGTTACTCAGCCAGAAGGGTGCGTTTCAGCAAAGATCAACCGTCGAGGAGATATGATAGCGGAGTTTGTCGTTCTAGGAAGAATCAGAAGCCTATTTTATGGAGGCGATGAATATCGTATCCCTATGCCTACCCTTCATTTCAGGTTTTCTTCATCAGAAGCCAAGAGAGATGGCTATTGCTGGGTAGAGTGTGATGGTAAGCAGTATCTTTATCCGTTCGGAAATGTGGATACTGCTAGTAAGATATGCTTTGGCAATATCCAGAGAAAAAGGGCAGAGTCCTTCTCAGATTTTTTGGGATGGATAAACCAGTTCTTTGCTGCAAAGACGAACGACGACTATTACAGTGGTAAGAGTGTCATTCTTCCTGAAACGGGGGAATCGCTTGAGCAGAGAGATCTGTTAAGTCGTCTCCAAGAAATGCAAAGTTTTCCGGTTGAGTGGTTAAGAGCCACAAAGATTTTGTAACTTCATAGCGTAGCTATGGCAACTTAGTTTTAAGTCTGCCATAGTGGCAGACTGGGAGGTTACATGAGTTATTTTGGTAGTATCGCGTCTCTGAAAGATCTGGAACGTCAGCATAAGAAGCTTGCAAGAAAGTATCATCCGGACATCAATCCTGATGGAATTAGAATCATGCAGGCAGTCAATGCTGAGTACGAGCTTCTGAAGAAGAGGTTTAAGAAAGTCGAGACGAAGGTTTCGGCAAAAAGGACTGAGAGACATGACAGTGAAGCATGTGAAAGAAAAAGGATCGGACGTGTGTCATTAAGGGCAAACGGCGCATGGAATTTCTTCGGTATAGGAGGTACTGAACAGTATCTTCGAAACTCGAAAATAGCGCAATCCTGGTTGGGAGCCGAACGTCCGGCCAGACAAACAGCGATGATGTCAAATAAGTATACGTCTGTTCGTCCGAATGGGTTCCACATGTTTAAGCCTGTGCGTATGAAGTGCACAGTGCATTGAAGTTGTGACTATCCTTTAAGGAAGTCATAAGGCAGAATTTTTTAAGTCTGCCTTATGGCAGACGGAAAGGATAATATTATGAATTTATTTTTTCAACACGTTGAAACACAGAAAACCGCTACAAAGAAACCTGCAAGCTCTGAGGTTGCAAAGGAACAGACTACTGAAAAGAAGACTGATACAAAGGCTCCTCAGAAAACAGCTACAAAGAGTGCAACAAAAACTGTTACTATGGCAGGCGCTTCCAAAGCGGGAACAAGCAAGGAAGTGTATTCCACTCCGATAACAGTCAGAACAGGTTATTGTAAAGATATGACTCTGTCTGCTGATGCCTTCTCTGGAAAAGAGAGTGGAATAACGGAGGATCAGATCAAAGAAGCCGTGCTTCGTGCTTGTCCCTGGATGGGAACAGTAAAGCTGATCAAGCTATACAAGTACGCAAACAATTGCGTATGTGCAGGCATTGATGCTGCGGGAGAAAAGGCGGTAAAATCCATTAAGGTGAATGCCGAAACAAACTTTTTCTGCGGCCCTCACAGGCTTGACACCTATTCAAAGCTTGGCCTTACAGATGGCGAGATCGCGACCAAGGACATAGAATCAAAGCTTTTTGATAATGGCCTTCTTGGTGAGATCATCTGGGTTGAGGAAAAGAATATGGTGATCGTTCTTCCCGGAAAGCAAAAGTCATTTGGAACTGTAAAGGTTCCGGTTAAGCTTCTGCTTTTTAAGGACAGCGATAAGGAAATAACCTCTGACGACATCCTTAAATACAGGGAGTCAACAGGAGATGCTAAAAAGGCAGCTCCTGTGAAACCCGAGAAGGAAGAGGACGAGGATGATGGCTTCGGACCGGTGGACGAGACTGACGAAGAGTCGGATGACGAGGTTGAAAGCATATCCGCTGAAGAACTTACCAAGGTTCTCCAGAAGATGTATCCTACGCTTGAGAATTGCGGCGAGGTATACTCTTGTGGTAAGGACCTTTATACCTTCAGAGTTGTTATCAAGTCTTCGGAAAAGAAGGCATTTGCACCTAAAAAGAGGACCTTTAATATCTCCAACGGAGCTGTGCTTCGCTATCTTCCTTATGGACAGGCAGCGGATACAGCGATCACTGAGGAGGACTTTGAGGGAAAGACGGAGATCTCTGAAGAAGAACTCTGGGCATTCTCAAAGGATAAGTTCGAGGAGTTTGACGAAAAGAACTCCTATTTTGACGAGATAGTTTCAAAGAATTTCGGGCTGCTCATTACGGTGAGCAGAAAGAGCGGTTCTGCCAAGGGGAGTGATCCCCTTTGGCGCCGTGAAACCCTCGTTGGTGAATCCGGTGAGAAAGTATCAAGAGAGGAGACTCCGCTTTACACTGCTTGCGCAAGCGAGATTACTTCATCACATGAGAACAGGCTCCGCTATAAAAACGGTTTCAGCCTTAAGAATGGTAAGATCCCGGGAGAGATCTTTTGGGATATTCTTGCATTCTTCAAAAAGGTCGCGGAACATCATGATGCGGAGGCGCTGTGCAGAGTATACAAAAACGGGGAAAAATACGAGATTGTTGTGCCCGAGCAATGCTGTTCTAAAACGCGTGTTGAGACATTACGTCCTTTTGAGCAGGAGGAGGTGGCCGGAGAGAAAGTGTTTGAGATCCACAGCCACGGGAATATCCGTGGCTTTTTCTCTTCAGTAGACGACAATGACGAGATCTTCTCCGGTATATATGGTGTGATTGGAAATCTCGCAGATCCTCTCGGACCCGATGTGTTCTTCAGAGTGTGTGTAGGTCGTCAATTTGCCTACGTAACACTTGCTGATCTTTTTGATGAAGGTATAGACAGAAATCTTTCTGTAGCGTTGCCCGAAGCAATGCAGGAGGGTGGAGACAAGCTTTATCATGAATGGTTGAATGTCGCTTCAACATCTAATGATCTCCAAGAAGGAGGTTATGAAGAATGAAGACGTCCATAATAAATGTTGGTTGTGGCGGTACAGGATCCTTTGTGATGGGCTATCTTGCCAGAATGCTCAGAGATTGCGACATAAACGTATATCTTATCGATGGAGATCGCATAGAGGATAAAAATCTTGAACGCCAGGGCTTCTCTTCTTGCGATATAGGAGAAAGTAAGGCAGTGATCTTGGCTGACGAGATGCAAGGCGTTGGTTTTAACAATGTTAAGGTCAAATCTGAGTATCTTGTCGATAAGGCTCAGCTTAATGGTTTTGCCGATGAATTCTGTATTCTTATAGGATGCGTTGATAATCATCGTGCAAGACAGGTTATGCACGACTTTTTTTACAGTCGTGACAACATCATGTACATTGACTCAGCGAATGAATTTGATTCCGGCGAGGTGTGCATCGGTATCAGAATGAACGGGAAAGATGTTGCTCCACCAAGGGGCTATTATTTCCCTGACGTTCTGACGGATAATTCTCCAAGAGCCGATGAGTTGGGGTGTGATACGGTTAATGAATCAAAGCCGCAACACCTTTTAACAAATTCGCTTATGGCTATGGAGGTCGCAAAGATCGTTTATTCGTTCTTTAACAAAGGCACCCTGGAAGGGGGTATGATCTTTTGTTCCTCCCTTAAAGATGATTACACTGTTATGACGAGATTCGCTCCCTGGGAAGGACCCGCGCCTGAAAGAAGTGAGGTGATGCGAGATGAGGAAATTTTCTAATCCGCTTCACGGTATGTCGTTAAAGGAGATAGCATCTCTTATCCAGAAAGTCCATGACGCAGAGGAAAGGGGATGTGATATGCTTAACGATATACGTAGATCGGGGTACGGCGCGTTTGACGGATGTCTTTTACCGCAGGAATACAATATGATCCTTCGCAAGGCTGAGATTTACTCGGCATTGTACAAAAAGCTTGGGATCGAACCCGGATGCGAAATAAATGATGACCTAGTTGAGACATTGGGCGAGAATTCAATAACGACACAGTTTGGCATCGATTGTGACAGGGACTATTTTGATGATGATTTTGAAAAATATCAAGAGGTCATGTACGACGACAGTGTCATTAATTTCTTTTCGAGCTTTACATCATTAGCGGATGTCGGAGATTTCGAAGAGATCCGAGTTGATGGCTGCGTTGATGAGTTTTATGACGTTGCAAGATTTTTCGTTAACAGATGCCGTGAAAAGGATCTGCTGACGCCCGAAACTACGGAGGTTGCCAGGTACATTGTGAATAGTTTTATTCCTTACGGCGACGACGGAGAAGATGTACTTCGGGCTGTATTTGAAGAAAACGTTCAAAAACTCGACGAAGCCTGGGAAGACGAGATAGATGATTACGACTGTATGAGATTGAATGAGATCTACTTTGTTTCATCCAAAAAGCTTGGGCAGGTTGTTTCAGTTCTAGAACAAAAAAAATCAAAAGGAGAAGCGTACTCCGAGCTTGAACTTGTGTTCCTCAAGGTCATCAACGATTGGTTCTATCTGATGCAAGTCGAATGTTATTCTTGCTATAATGAGCGTGGACATGCTCTGGACGGAACATATTATCTTGCATTCGTTAATATGGCTAATGCGGAGACTGACGAAGGGGATGGTGTCCCCATCGTACTTCGTAATTTGCCTTTTAAACTGTACGGTATCGTCTTGCAGGAACTTGGAGACCGGATCCTGAAGGTCGAGAAAGATGCAGAAAAGAAAAAGCCTTTATCCCTTGCTAAGGCAGAAAGGAAAGGAAGCGTATGAGTATTATTGAAGCACTTGCTCTCCCTGATACCAAGGAAAGGGCAATGGCAGAGTATGAGTTCAAGTATGATGATAGTGATGGCCCTGAAGTAAATTTCTTTAAGGCCTGCGACATAATCCTTCAGCTTGAAACTCAATTACAGGATATTAGTAAGCGATACTGTGATGAGCGAATGATTGAGTGCAGTAATGTCTCACAACTTGCTATCGAACAGTGGGTTTACAATAAGAAGTTTTTACGGCAGTTCTTTGCGAAAGCCAATATCTCTCTGAATACGATCAGAGAAAGATTTGGAGAACGCGCCGATATATTGATACAGATTCTTTCGTAATTCTGTGGGCTCAGATGGTGAACTACCGGTCTGGGCCCATGACTTTGCTTGAATAATAACGTATGACTGAAAGAACCATGGAGAATTTCTCGATATCTTAAATACGCAGAAACAAAAAAGAACCACTCGATTCTCAAGCAGAGATGTGTGGTTCTTTTGCTGTTAATGAGCCTTTTCCTTCTTCGGAGCAGGTCCTTCCTGGAGGCCATCGTCCTCTATGGGCCTCTTTTGGGATTCCTCGAAGCGATGAACTAGATCGATATATTGCCTTTCTGAAATGTTCGAGATGAAAGGGACATAATCGATCAGACCGTACTTGCTGTCATAATCCCTAAAGCCATCTAAAAACTTTTCCTGGAGACCTATAGTTTCGATGTAAGAATCCCAATAATTGTCATAGGTCGTAAGCCCCGCAGTCTGTCTTGCCTTGTAATACTGTTGCTGGAGGTGTTCAGAAAGTGACTGGATCCATGTGGGGTGACTGCCGAATATGCCTGTATCCGAGTAATCCGTAGACTCCATCAGTTCTTCATTATCACCAAAACCTATCACTTTGGCAGCGGAGTTACTACGTTTGTTATACTTCAGCTCACGTAACTTGTTATCCCTGTACACTTCAAAGTATGCATTCTTTACGATTGGCTTCTTTGCGGGGATATTTTTAAACTTACGGTACAGTTCCTCTATTTTTTCCTCAAGTGCGGCGTCTGGTATATCATCTTTTGAATTATGGATATACTTGTCATAAAACCAGAACGTGAAATTCGTTAATTCGCGCTTGTATTGGAAAAGTATAAAGAGGTTCGTGTTTGATTCTTCGTGCTTGCCGAGCATTCTCTTGTAGCCGCTTCCCCATTTCATATGCTGAACACGATAAAAGTCGTCATTTATGCCTTTGATATTGTTGATTGTTTCCTTATCATACTTTGCAGCAAGAACGGGGCGCATCGAGTTATAAAAGAATTGCTTACTTTCCGAATACACAAGCCTTCGGGTATCTTCATCGTACTTTATAGTTATCATCTTATAGGGAAGGCGTCTGTAAAGGAAGTGCAACGGATCCTTCTGATGGAGATCGTCAGCATCTGCAAAGGACGGTGCATCATTGCCGGCGTAATACGGTGGATAGTAATCCAGAGTTGCATCTGCATCGATCCAGTCGTGGAAATCGTTCCATCCGGGATCGTTACTGAGACAATTCTTTGCAAAGTCGCTTATATTCTTATTGTCAATAGCCTTGTTACGGAGTCGTCTCAAAAAGTCTCCAAAGTCTTTTTTCAAGTAGTCATTGCAAAGGTTATGGTTAAAGCGGCTGGAACGGAGTAGATATCTGAGCTTTGCGTCAAGGGCAAGGGCGTATGCTTCGCCTGATGGATCCGTTTTTTTTATGCAGGAAACCAATATGTGGCATTCAGTGGGAGAGTATTCTTTAACATCGAAGTACGGATAGCCGTTTTTAAAGTCACTTCCCCAGGTAAACCTTTCGATGCCTTCGTTTTCTGCGGTGAAGAGATCGATGCGTGTACGATCCATCATATGTGTGAATTCGCTTTCTCCATGCCAATAATTCTTTTCAGGCCACTCTACATTATGCGAGGAGACATACAGCTCTATGCTGTTTATAGCGCGCATTGCTTCAGCTTCAGTCATTTCTTCACTAAAGTTCTCTTGGGCGAATTGTAAAGTGAAATATTCCAGTTCGTCATCTGAGAGATATTCAGGTGCGGGATAATAACTAATAATACGTCTAAAATCCTGCAGCTTGCTTACTTTTGCTTCGTCCCGGGGGCTAAATGTCCACATTTGCGGTTCAGTACGGTTGTATGGTGCAAAATACTCATGTTCTTCTTTATTGGAAAGGACATGACCTTCAACTTTCATCTCCTCATCAGTCAAAAATACGCCATACCTTTCTTTCTTTTCCACGATAGTTGACTCATTATATGGAGGTATTGTCCGAGTAGGGAAGTTTTCGAAGACCTTCGGTATGAAGTTGTAAGGTTCTCCGACAGGAATAAGCTTCATTTTGCAATACTTGAACTTATATGTGTGCTCGTCAGTTACGTTGCCGTCTGTCCAGAGAGTTATCTTATCTTCAACAGTTGTTCCGTAGAGTTTCTTGGGGAGTGTAAAGTTGCTATGTGTCCTGGTGGAGATGTTCTGATCGCTATCGGGCTTTGTTGGCTCCAAAGGATCCTCCATAAATGCATTATATACAGGAAAGGGATTAGCCTTTGCAGCTTTTTCTCTTTCAGACACTTTTGTCTCGTCATTGTGTCCGTAAAGGCCATATGCCCTGGGACGAACAGATGTTATGTCGTAATAAAAAGGCTCAGCGGGATTATCGACCGGAATCTTTACGATGGTACAATATGCTATATGTCCTAAATATGAATCAATGTCATTCGGGTCTATGACTACACCGGTTGCCGTTACCTTTCCGTACGGATCGGAGAGGGAGAGAGTGTATCGGCCATCGCATGCCGAATATACATTCTCTATATAAAGAGGGATATGATACTCGTAATTAGGCAACATCAGATCCCTTTCACGGAGAGAGCATGAATTCTGCTTTAAAAGTCGCTTGCGGTATCTCTGATCGAAGAAGACTGTATCTGCCCATTTGAGAGGAACAGAATGATAAGTAGCAAAACGCGCAAGTCCGATGCTTCTTTTTTCTAAGTACAGATGCTCATCCGCCTTTATCTCTTCTATCCGTTTCTTTAAGAACTCTTTTTTTTCTTTGAGTTCAGATATAGCCTTAATATATTCGTCCTTGGTTTTATATGTCAGTTTTGTCTTCCCCATGGTTCTCCTTTTTGGAATTGTTTGGAACGTCCATATGATGTGTGCCTAAAAGTTCAGCATAGGCCAACAGTCTTTTTTTTTGATAGACTGTTGTTCTGGAAATATTCAGTTCGATTGCGATTTCTTGGTCACTTTTCCCTAGTGACAAAAGGCGTGTAATTTGATTGTTTCGCCATGTATCTCTTTCTTTTTTTAGTGCTGTGGTTATATTTTTTATGGTAGATAGACCGCATCCGTATGCTTTAGCCAGTTCCTTTGCATCAGAACCGGAGATGTATTGTTTCTTTATCTCCTCAGTCTGCTTTTCGCTGAGAGTCTTTGGACGTCCTCCTGTTCTTACACCATCGCAGATGAACCGTAGCTCGTCGGGATGATCTTCGTCTCTTTTTGTCGTTACTCCACGGTGGAGATCTGACCTGATTTGTTCGAACTCATCTTCCGTCACTTCTCCGATAATATCTATCGTTATTATTATCGGGGTTATCGAGATGACTTCTACAGATGTAGGAGCCTGTTTTTGTTCGTGTAGGGAGCAAAGATGTTCTATGAGTTCTTTATAGCGAAGATTATCTTCCTCATTATGTAGAGGAAATTCTTCCAGCTGTTTTTTTAGCTTTATAAACGTTGGTCTTGAGATGTTTAGCGTGAGCATGATCTCTTTTACTGTGGCTCCATCGTTCAGCATCTGGTCGATCTTGTGCAAACGGTATAGTTCTCGTTCTCCTTTGACGTTGCCAATAGTCGCATAAAGGGTGCTTCTGTTGCAACCAAGGTCCTTTGCTATTGCATCAAGGGAGTCGCCTTCGATCAGACGTATCTCTGCTTCCGCTGCCACGTTTGGAGACAGTACATTTGGTCGTCCTCCGATCTTTCTCCCTATACAGATTAATTGCCGTCCTTCTTGTGTTCTTGCGGTGTCTTTTATATCTATACCTTTATGAAGGTACTTAACGGCATCCTCTAGAGCACCGTCTGATGTTCTATTTATGCGGATTTCAAAATTCATTTGATTCTCCTTTCAACGACAATGTAGCACGTATAAAAAAGTTTGTAAATCACTTTTGAAAAAATTTTACATTTTTTAATCAGAACTATTGACGATTAATTATTTATGGTGTAAAATTTATTTAGAAAGTAAAAAACAAACGAAACTAAACAATAATAAGGAGGTTAATAATGTCAACAAAAACAGTTAACGGTCACACCAAAGACGAGGTGTTAAAACTTTTAACAGCCAACATACCGGAAGGATGCTTGGATCATACTTTTGACGGATATGCCTACTATCCGATGCAGGTTTATCAGGACAGATTAGATGAGGTGGTAGGCGTAGGTAACTACGATTATATAGAGGATAGTCTTTCTGAAACTGTTGTACATGGGGTAACAGCAATAAACATCAGAGGAACAATAACGATCAGATATGATGATGGTGACGTGTTCATCCAAAAATCTGTATACGGCTCCGAAAACGTCGGAGTAAGAAACTCTTCTTCTACTAAGGCAGAGGAGGGACAGAGAGAAGGTGATCCCAACAACCTGAGTAACTCTGTAAAAGCCGCTGCCACAGATGCGTTTGTACAGTGTTGTCGTAAACTTGGGATAGCAGACAGACAGCTTAGGGAGATTCGAAAAAAAGAAAAGGAAGAGGGTAGGACCAAAAAGAAAGCCAAGGATGCTTCCGAGTTCAGAGTAATGATATCAGGACAATACAGGAGCATCGGAGAAAAGGGATTTAAGCTCCCTGCGATCCTTGACGGAAAAGAGGTCTCCATCAAGCTATGGGTAAACTCAGAAGCATATACACAGATAGTCTCAGGTCTCGGAACAGTCCAGAACTTTGTTTCCAAATATAAGGGAACAGAGGTCCGTGTGATTGGAAAGAAGGGTGAATATAAGGGAGAGACAGAACTTGAAGCAATCAGTTTGGTAAATAAAAAGAGTGCCTGACTATAGGGGCTGGATCCATCGGCCATACGGGAAGAAAGGAGTGAATATGAGATATACAGTTGTGCCTGACAGCATTTTAGAGGAATCAAAGAGTTTTGACACGTTGGATGAGGCGGAAAGATATGGAGACTCCCTTAGGTGTGGATACAGAATAGTCCAGAGTTATGGAGAACTCCCCTGGTATGCATTATGGTAGAGGTGTTGGTTGACAGTAAAGTTAAGTGGCTGTCAACACAGAAAGGTGGTTTTATATGGAAGAAAGTACAAATATAGAAAGGAAACAGAAGACGTCGGAGTTTTATCCTGTAAAGGTTCAGACAACTTACTGGGATGATGGACATGTGGATATGTATGTAACAAAGTTGCTCGCCGGAGAAACAGATGATGGCTGGCGATCCGTCTCAAAAAAGGACTGTGACATATATACGGATGTATTTACTGAAAAGCGTAAGTACAGGTCGTTCAGAAGAGAGCACAAGATGGAATATAAAGGCAGGTTTAGTTGTGTTGAAAATTTCTAGTTGCAAGAATATGGTGGAGATACTGTATAATTGAAAGGAGAGACAAATGGATAATCTTATCATTACATGTCATGCATTTGACAGGCTCAAGGAAAGGAATAAATGGAGTAAGGACACGACACGCAGAATGGTGCCGAAGATCTACGAGGACGGAATACGTGCTGAAGAAGTAAAGGGGTATTTAAAAGATTGGATGCTTAAAAAGCAGTTTGAGTCACTTCCTGGAACGACACATATCCTTTACGGAGATATTGCTTATGTGTTCAGAGAGACGTCAGATGGTGCAGCTGTCTTACTCATCACAGCATATCCTGCTCCTACAAAGGTTTCAGTAACCAGACTTCGGGATGGTGTAAAGAGCAGTGACAGGCAGAAACTTCCTATCAAATATAGAAGACATACCGGATGTTGGAGAACCGCATGACAGGAAAAACACATATACTCGGCGGAGCTTTAGCTTCTCTTGGAATAGCGAAAATAGCAGGTCTTTCCCCTAGGTTTCATGAGTTGGTGAGCCATGAACTTATTCCTTTTATTGTGGGGAGCATGATAGGTTCTTTATTACCGGACATTGATCATCCCAACAGTCTTATATCGAGAAAGTTTCCGGTAATAGCGGCATGGTTCTCTATGGATAGGAGGAGAAAACGAAGAAAAGCCAGAAACTTCTTCTTGTCAGATGAAGAACGTGAAGAGGCTAATATAGTATACAGGGATGCATCTCACCGTGGGCGGACACATTATCTGTTACCCTGGGTGATTGTCTTGGGTGTTTCAACAATGCTTTATCTGATGAATAGTTACTTCTTCAAGTCATCGGGTATTTTCTGGACAACAATAATCGGAGCTGGGATAGGCGTTGGCGCAGTATCGCACATTCTTCTTGACATGGTATCCGGTAAGGTGCCCGCATTTGCTCCCTTTTGTCGGAAAAGTTTCGGAATGCGGCTTTTCAAGGTCAATGGGCTTATGGAAGTTATAGTTTTGCGATTACTATTACTCATAGGGTGTGTGAACTTGGTATTGATACTCTTACAGGTGGTTTAAGTGGCGGAAGAAAACAAAGAATTTACAACGGAAGATGCTGATGATTATGGTCTCATACAGGAACCAAAGGAATTCATTATTGAATCAAAAAAGGCAGCGGAGTTATTGTGCCGGCATTTAGGAGATGTCTGCTTGGGGAACAATATAGGTAAGAGGATCCTGACCAGGCTTGTAAGCTTTTGCCGGAAGGTTGCGAATTCAAACGCTTCGTTGTTTGATATGAGCTATGATGGCTTTATGGGAACAGGAAAAGGTGTTCGCTCTATAAAGAGCGGTTGCATTATGGCTCGTTTTGCGCAACAAGAGGGATATTCCTCAAGCAGGATCGACAGTCTTATCATATCAGCGCTTCTTCATGATATAGGGTTATTAAAGGATGATAGCTCAGGCGATGGACATGAACAGGAAGAACATGTGATGACGGGATATAAAATGCTCGGCTCATGTGCTGATAATCGGATAGATGAGGACGTTCGTGATGCTGCTTTACAACACCATGAAAGATATGATGGTACGGGATATCCTTTTGGCATCAGTGGTCAACTGATAAATAATGCATCTGTTATCGTCGGCCTTATAGATGAATTTATTTCTGTTAATTCGACAAGCACTGATGCAAAAGACGTAAGGCGTATACTTGATGAGAGAAAAGCAGGATTTGAGGAAAAAATCTATAAAGATTTTCGGGAACAGGCATTTTGGCTGATGGACGAATTGGAGGTTATTGAGGATGGAGTATAACATTATCTATGCAACACAGGGGGTTCCGGATGTATTCAGAGAGGAAGTCAGAAGGCTGATCGTGGAAAATGGAGATGCTGTTTCTGATATAACCAGACTTGGTAGGGTATCCGTCGAGCAGTCGTTAAGTAAGTATAAGAGGGGGGACGGTGTTGTCCTTATCCTTCCTGTTTACATTGATGAAGGGCAAACCTGTATAACGATGGAAACACTAAACTCATTCAGAACGAGTGTCCCGGATGTGAAGATTATTGTCATTTTTAGTGAAAGACATCTTGGCTCTCCATTCATTAAAGACATGTTGCAGGAGGGTTACACGCTGGGGCTTCTCGATAAGGAGGCGATTCCTAATAAAGTTGCGCAGCTGATCTTACACGGACGTGAATATGCTGATGCCAAGAGATATTATGGTATAAATGATTCTATTAATCTTAAGGACAGTCTTAATAATTTTGCGATGTTCAATATTGATACAGGCCTTGTCTACATGAAAAAGGAGCTGGTGGGCGGTGAGACTTATGCGGAGCGCTTAAGATGGGTTAAAGAACACTCAGATAAGAACGTATATATTGATGTTATCAGGGCTTTGCCTAGCGCGATCAAGGACGAGATAAGACAGGACGAAACCTTTGACTTTGATTTTGCCGAAGGATACGGGATTGCTGAGCGTGCAGATGCAAAGAATAATATTACAATAAAAAGGATCATCCAGGAGGCATCTGAGGAAACGTTCCCGAACGGTGCAGAGGTGAGGATAAAGAGGGAAATCTCATCTGCTGTATCAAGAGCTGTCAAGCGCGTTATGATAGGTGTTGCGTCCACTGGTGAGAAAATTGGTGCGACGCACCAGACGATACTGATTGCTAACTTCTTAAGAACACACGGATATCATGTGGCAGTCATAGAGGACTCAAGGGTAAAGAGCCCTGCTATGGAAGCCTTGGGTGCTGCATATAGTCGAAAGATTGGGGACTCCTTTAGATTAAAGGATATCGATTTTTATCCACTCTTTAACCTTGAAAATCTTAACTTCCTTAATCCAAAGAACTATCAGTTTTTCGTGGTGGATTTCGGGACTCTGACAGACCTTAATGTCATTGATTACGGTGCGTGCGTTAAGCAAGTGTTGGTTTGCGGATCACAACCTTGGAACTTTGATAAGGTACAGGGAGCCTTTAGTCTGTTCCCTTCGGAAGCTCAATGTGAGCAGCTTAACTTTCTTTTCATGTCAACTCCCAGACAGGATTGCTCTGTTATCAGGAAGGAAATGAAGCCGCTAATAAATGTCTTCTTTGGAAAATATTATCCGGATCCCATGACGGATGTTGAGGATGACGATATGTGTTATGATGTGTTTAAGGAATACATAGATGTAAGGGCGGATAAAGGAAAAAAAGCCCTTTCCTTTCTTAAAAACCGCTTTAAATGATTTGATTTATTTCAAAATAATTTGTAATAAATTGCAATATAATATCGCTTTTTTAAAAAGCTATTACGATTATTGAACAAATCGTAATAGCTTTTGTGCATATATATGCCGGGATTCTGTGAATAATTTAATAATTAAAATTATCGGCATAAATTATCTTGACATTTGATGGCATATATGGTAAAAATTACCTCGGCATATTTTTTTCTGATGGAGTTATTGGTTATTATGCATAGGAGAGCACTGCAATGTACGCATACGAAAATCAGTTTCAAACAGACACAATCGTAAATATCCGTGCAATATCTTTAGGAGAAATGGCAAAAAACAACACAACCGCCGCAAACCCAGTAAATAAGCGGGTTTCAAAAGTGGGGGGGGTACTGTAATCGTATTGTAGGACACTACGAGGGGCCCAGCGGCTTTTCTGAATCTTCTGTAGCATATCAAGAATTTCTAAAAAGGAATCCTAAACTTCTCTGGTGGATGCGCAAATACCACAGGATTCCCGACGTCTGTCCTAAGGTGGGACAGATAGGTCTTTTTAATGAACACGGGACCTATAATCCTGAGCATTTCTATATCAGTAAACTTGATTTAACGTGCGACGAGCGCCGATTTTATGGCAAGGTGGTTGACGAGACGGATCGCTTGATCTGGGTTGTTAATTTTCACGAAAACCCTGTCAATGCCAAGTATTGCTATTCAAAGGATTATTTCGAATTAGGGATAATCAATTGGGTACCGGTTGCGGAGCACAATGTTCCTGAGAACAAACCCAGTTATGATGAACTACAAATAAATATGGAACAGGACGCAAGTCCGATTGAGGGGTATCCTAATCTTCTTTGTGCAAGTTTGGGATAGCTTATGTTTTTGTATGCCCAAAAGAACTTACTTTTGGGCTATTTGTGTGCGTAGAAGGAGATCAGCATTGAAAAGAAATATACAAGGTTATGCCGGGTTCAGGAAGAACAGCTCCGGTTTTAGAATGTATGGTAAAGCAGGAGTTGCAGTCCGATCGAATATTTTTTCTATCGTATCACTTTCACATGGAGCCGGCTGTACACATATGGCTATATCTTTAGCTAATTATATATCTAGAATAAATCAATCCGAAAAAACTGCGCTGATAATAAAACCTGAGGATCTTGAAAGTGATTTCATAAAGAATCATGTGATTAAAAGAGTGGATGTCCTTGTGAATGGAGATAAGGCAGCGGATGATTATCGATTCCGTGTTTATGACATAGGCGTTGTATATACGAGCGGTCAAGCTGCGACAGAACTTGCTGATACGGTCAGCGATTCTGTAGGACAACGGATCGTGATGTGCAATGACAACGAAGATTTCTATTATTTCCTCGATAAGTACACCAGATTATCGCAGAAAACAGGAAATTATGTTTATCTCTTCAATAGAGTACCACCGTCGAGGGCTGGCAGGATAGGCGATATAATGAGCGATTATATCTACAACTTTGTTCCGGTGTACAGTATCGACTCGTTGGAAGAAGTAGCAGGGCTTTTTGAATTATTTGCAGGAAGATAATGGAATACATAAACCGATTTTTTACAAACAACATAGAGATAATATCGCATACGGCACTTGGCGTTTTGTGGATCGCACATATATTCAACTCAATAAAAAGACTCAGGATAATTGTTAAATCGGCAGATATGCGTCTCAACATTCGTTTCGTTGAGAAAGGACAGAACCTGGAGATAGCTTGGAGAAAGGTCATTCAGCAGTGTGTTATCTCTGTTCTAATAATCGCATATACATTGCTGGTGCTTGTGTGAACTAAAAAGGAAAGTAGCTTATGAACACTTTATTTGTAACTAACCGACAGACATCTTTTCCCATCATCTATTCGATCGCATTGAACAGGGTAGGAAAAACGGTAAACATCGTAGATCTTACTGAAAGGAAGATCTTGGAGTATGTTCTTCCGAGTAGGATGAAATACCCATATTATTACTCCGAAGAAACTTTGATCACGGACGAACCTGTTCCTAAGGTTAAAAAAAAGACTGTAAAAGCTGACGTAACTCTCTATATTACTGATAGAGAATCAGAAATCACATCAGTAAAAGATTATCAAAAGGTAATCATTCTCACGGATATGCTCCTTAGGGAGTCTAGGATAATCGCGGAAAGTTTTGCCGGGTACTTATCCTCCCTTGAAAAGAGTAAAAAGGGAGAAATTAATGGAAGCCTGGTCATAGAAAACTATGCGGATACAAGGTATACGCATAAAGCTATACAAGATGCTCTTGGGGTTAAATTCAAGGCAGATGATATATATACTCTGAGCTATAATCCCACAAACATAAGAACGGAAATAGCAGTCGATCTTGCTTCAAGGATAAGGCTCACTAAATTGTCACGTGAATACAGACAGTTGCTTGCAGACTGTCTTATGAATGAAGGCATTGAAAGGAAGCTTATTCGTAAAGTATTGAAAGTTTAAGAGGAAATGCAATGGGATATTTAGTTACCTGGTGGTCGCTGTATCACCAACAATCAACAACAGCATCGATGGCTGCAGTTGCCAGCTGTATGTCAAAGGGTGATGAGACTGTTTGTGTTACTCATTCCCAGTTTTCAATGGGTGACCTTGAAGGAATGTTCCGTGGACGTATGAGGGATGAGACGACAGATAATCTTTATGCCTCAAAAGGACTTGCGGGATTGCTGCTTCGATATAGGATGACGCCTTCGCTCAATAAGGATGATGTTCTCCGCTGCACATTCTCAGAGGACGTTAATGGTGTAAGGCTTTTGTCCGGCATCAATCATGACAGACCACAGCATAATGATGAAGAATGTCTGTTCAGGATGCTTACAGGCCCGGTAAAGGACAGTTTTGATTATACTTTTGTTGATGCGGCAGGAGGTATGTATAATAATCTCTCCAAAAATCTTATTAAGGCATCGGATCTGGTTATTGTTGTACTTACTCAGTCAGAGCATATAATCTCTGATTTTATGTCGCTTGGTCTTCCTGAGATCGATACTGCGATGGGCGATGTTGATTATGAATCCGAGTCAGAAACGAAAAGAAACAATAAGACAAGGTACAAGGTTCTCCTTGGAAACTATTCCTCACACGCAAGGGCGTTGAAAGCTAAAAATATCAATCTAAGGTATGATTTCATGCCGCTTACGATACCTCATTCCGTTGACTATAGAAACAGTTTGAACGAAGGAAACTTATCGTCTTTCTTTGCTTCGAACGAAAAGACTTCCAAAAAAGATGATACCTATGAGTTCATCAGAAGTGTGAGAAATGCAGCTGATGAGATTAGGAAAGAGCTGGCGAGAATATGATTTTTAACTATATATTGTCCGTCGGTTTCGTTGCGATATTTGTGTATCTCTTATACCGTCTGCTCAAATATATCAGAAGCGACGGGGACGAGCAGGCGGAAAATGATTACGAGACAATAGAAGAACTTAAAGAAGCGGTTATGCGTGATATAAACGAGAAGACCTCTATTAACCGTAGTGCTCTTGAAGCCCGCATCGGTAAGCGGGATGCTGATACGCTCGAGCAGAACAGACGACTTCAGGCGGATGCCGTAAGAAATTGTACAAATGGATCTGAGGGAACCCGTGATACCACAAAACAGTTAGTAAGAAATTTTACTGCCAGGTATATTGGACAAGGAAAGAAGGCAAAAGAACGGTTAAGGCATCTTATAAATTTTGATAACCCGTCAGACCGTACCATGTTCGAAGCTATCTGTTATGTTCTGGGAGCCGATGACGACACAGGCTTTATGCATGCGTTTGAGATGATGCATTTCGATACGCCTGTGATAACAAGTGAGAGTGTTCGCGCTGTATATAACAAGACTTGTCTGAACCTATCCGATGCCCAGAAGCAGGAGATACTTACACAGATCGTATATGCTGATACTCTTGGATTAGGTGTGATAGACACGCTGAATTATTCAAAGGGGATTGTTGAAGAGATACAGGTTGGTGTTGGGGGAGCTCCCGCATCGTCGTTCTCTCATAGGGATTATTTAAGTGGTCGGAGCAGAAAATATAGTTATGACAGCGTGAGGGTCATGATAAGCGGCAATGTCTACCGTATGCCGATACTTGGATTTGGAGATGATACTGAGATCTGGCGTGTTGTAACAAATCTGATTAAATGCAGTGAAGGTGGTGAACTTACCGCTGCCGATCCAGAAAAACAGGTAGATGCGGTTGACGGAAGAAGAATAAATGCTATGTGCAGTCCGGCAGTATCAGCAACGTGTGCATTGATCAGAAAGTTTGATTCTTACAAATATACAGATATAAAAAAAGCCTTTGAACATGTTCCCGGAGGAAAGTTCATGGCGGCCGTATTAGAGATGTTGGTAGATACATCGAGAAATATTGCAATCTCCGGTGAAATGGCAACAGGAAAGACATCACTCCTTCGTTCCCTTATGTTTCTCCTTAATCCTAAATTTTCTATCAGAAGTGTGGAAGATGGTGCTTGGGAATTGGAATTAAGGCGGTATCTTCCTGATGAGTACAGTGTAATAGATTTTAAGATATCTGAGAACTTCACCGAAAAACAATGCTTTGAACGTATCAAGCAGTCTTCCGGAAATATTGGTGTTGTCGGTGAAGTAAAGTCTCCTGATATGTGGAACTTGCTTCTTAACATGACTAAGTTCTTCAAGCAGACGTTTTGGACAACCCATGAAACCACAACGGATAGGATGATTGAAGAGGCTACTAACGCAAGACTCAAGATGGGGTATGCGGGGGACAGAAAAGCTGCTGAAAAAGAAGTTGTAAAAAGCGTAAATTTTGATATCCGTCTTGACGTCGATAACAATGGATGGAGATACATTTCTGAGATATGTGAAGTCATTTCTATTGATACAATCAGTGATGATTCAAGTGTTTATACGGGTGCAGAGCTTATTTATAAGGGTGTAAGTTCTATTACCAGAGAAATGCAGACGCAAACATATAAGATCGTGCCGCTTGTGCGTTTCAACGAAGATAAACAGGATTATGAAATCTTGAATGAGATTTCCGACGAGGCAAGAACGGGATATAAAAGACGGACAGGCCGAATATGTCCTACACTAGATCAGATCCGAAGCAGTATTGAGAATGTTATTGATGTTGCACACAGTGAAGGTGTCACAGATAAGGATGAAAGAAGCCTTAAACTCAGTGCTTTAAGTTAAACAGTATGGAGAAAATAATATCAACAACGAATATGTGGGGGCTTCTGGTCCTACTGGCGTTATTAGCATTGATCCTATCTCTCGATAAGATTATTGAGTTGATAGGTAGGATAAAGCGGGGACCAATACGAAGCTTTGACCAGACATATAGAAAAGCTGAGAGAAAAAAACACTATGAGAACAGATTATATGGGCTCTTAATAAGAGCACCTATACTGGGAACGGCATTACTTAATCTCCAGGAGAAGATTTATTATATAACGCCCTATAACTCTGTCGAACTCAAAATGCGTACGATCACTATCTTTGCCCAAAGGTTTTTTGTAGCGGTCTTGGCCGGGATTATTACTTTCTTCTTCAATACCTTATGTCTTGGAAAGATCGACCTTATGTGTTTCGCGGTATCAATGGTTTGTGGATATGTTGTATTTAACGGGCTTATAAACGGTAAGATTTACGAGATGGAAGATGAGGCTGATGAAGAGCTTAACCGTTATCTTGCATATGTGAAGCATGAATACTATGCGCATCGAAAGACTGCTGAAGCTGTCATTAGTGCTGCGGAGACCATGAGCTACGATATGCGTACGCGCGCAAGAGATATCTATACGATCATCAAAAGCGGCAATGCAAAGGACAGGGTTTACGATTATGTTAATGACCAGAAAAGAGGGATGTTCCAGCGTCTGTTTATGACGCAGGTATATCACGCAGCAAGACATGGTGACAAATGGAACGGGACGGAGTCTCTGCTTTGTAAGAACATAGACTATCTGCGAAAAGATATCCCAACATACAGGGTTAGGAGAAAAGAACACAGGGAGCATTTCTTTGGTTATACGGCAAGCATTGTGCTTCCACTTCTCGTCATGAATGCCCTTAGGCGGTATGGATCCAGCTTTTCATCCGACATGGTGAGCTTTTACCAAACGTTGGGTTATGTTGTCCAGGTAATGAATCTTTTCCTTACCGTGGTCATATACAACTTTTTTCAAAAGAAGAAGGAGATGTCCAACAGCTCCGTGATTCATCTTTCAAATACACTGATAACTTACATTGAGCGTAACAATGTGGTGGAGAGGCAGTTAAAGAAATATGATGGTACATTCTTTATGAAACGTATCAAGGCGAGACTTGATCGTATCGGATCTGACATAACGCCTCATGGTTTTGTTATCAAGACGCTTATAACGAGTCTTGGTGCTGCGCTCCTGGTCTTCGGCATCTTTATATATTCTCACGCCGGTAGGCGTGCAGCGCTTTCAACAACAGTCGTTTATGAGGAACAGCTGAGCAGTGCGTCTCAAAGACAACAGGAAACGGTTTACAACACGGTGATAGCTCTGATAGGAAGATATAAGAGCAGTAATCTAAATACGATTACTGAGGCCCGATTGATAAAGGATATTGAAGAAACGGTTGCTATATCTAATTATTCTTTGAAAGAGGCTATGGCAGAAACGGTTATAAAGCAGGTCGTGGAATACCAGTCGGAACATGTGCAGTGGTACGAAATTGTGTTGGTTATCTCGGCATTACTTGTCGGCGTATTCCAATACTTTGAGATAGTATATTACGATAGGCTCACAAAACAGGCGAAAGAAGAAGAGGTCAGAATGTTCCAGATGATCGTTCTTCTCGAGAAGGATTTTGAGTCAACATCTGTGGCGGGACTCTTAAATGAATTTGAATCCCATGCCGTGTATTTTAAGGAATCATTGAGGCAGGCAGTGCTCATGTATGGTAAAGACAGAAATGCAGCGCTTGATGGTCTCGTTGATTATACAAGTCCCGAATTCTCCGAGTTGGTATCCAGTCTGAAGGCTGTATACAACTGTGGAATAAGGGCAGCCTTTTCTGAAACTGAATTGAATATGATGAGTGAGGCGGACATGCAGAGAATGACACAGGACATCTCCTTCAAAAGGTCCATGGACATAGTTGATATGTTGAGGGTTGTTCCGGCTGTTATGAGTTTTGGGGCATATTTTCTTGTTCCGTTCCTTACAAGTTCAATAGGAGGGGTCAAAGAGGTATTAAGCGTGCTTAACGGCATGTAATAGTCTTTAACGAAAGGAGGTAGATAAATGAGCAACGTCACAAAAATGGTTGGATTTGCTGCCGGTGCGGTTATGTTAGCAGGAACACTGCTGATCGGATTTCGATATTACAATATGGCAAAAAGCTATTCGGAATCGGTTAGAGAGAGGGCTGCAGTGACTTTGCAAGAGAAGGAAGATTATTTTCTAACGCGATATGAGGGCTTGTCTCCCTCAGGTGCGGATGTGATCAAGTACATCAAGACAAACATTGACCGTGTTGAAACCATCACGGTCACGACCGATAAAAGAACTTTTACGGCGGATGTGTCGCAATTTTCTTCGTATCAGGTCTCGACGAGTGAGTATTACATCAACCCACTCAAAACATATGAGATAACCGTTAACCGAAGTGGTAACGGTGTGGTTACAAGTGTATCTATTAGAGTTAATTGATTATTGAAAGGAATATTATCATGAAAGATATTATAAAGATCGCGGCAGGCCTTATCATTGTTGGAACACTCGTTGCAGTAGCGTTTGCTATCTTTAACGTCGGGAAGAAAAACGCAGAGGAATCTGCATCAACCATTTCAAACATCTTAAGTGAAAAAGGTGACAAATATGCTACATATAAGGATACTACTATCCTTGGAGATGAACTGGTTGAACTCATTGGCAACAGTGATGGTGTATATATCTCTGTACTTACGGGGGCAAACGCAAAGAAGAGCGGTGAAATGGCTAAACAGATTTCCAAAGCCGATGCAACGGACAAATCAAAGGATGAGTACATCAATCCATATAAATCATTCCAGTGCACAAGCGTTACTGTAAACGGAAATGGCGTAGTAACAGGCCTCACATTTAAGCAGATAAACTAAAGTCTGGCCAAATAAATTATTCACAATCAATCGAATCAGTAAAGGAGAATATATTCATGAAAGATATCATAAAGATCGCAGCAGGTCTTATCATTGTTGGAACACTCGTTGCAGTAGCGTTTGCTATCTTTAACGTCGGGAAGAAAAACGCAGAGGATTCGGCATCTAATATTTCAAATATGCTTAACGAAAAATCTGATAGGTACGCTTATTACAAGGACACATCCATTCTTGGTAGCGAAGTTATTGAGCTCTTTGGTAATAACGATGGTGTTAGTGTTGAGGTAACAACCGGTGCCGGTGCGGTAGTTAATTATAATGCAACAACGAAAGAGACAAGCACGGCAGAATATACCAATTCAAAGAAAACTTCCTATATTAATCCTTCGAAGACATTCAGATGCACCAGTGTTGACTATAACAGCAACGGTGTTATCGTTTCTCTTTCTTTTGTACAGAACTAGGAGCTATGTGTGAAAAAAGTATCTTTTGAAATCATCAGGATGGCAGCGGACCTTATCGTGTTCGCTGCCGCCCTAGCAGTAATGTTTTACCTTATTAATATGATCTCTAATGCTATTGAGCTATGTATGCCGGTTACTGAATTTATGGAATATAGTTGAGTCATGAGATACGCAGAGACTATTATCATATTTATATGCTGTTTCTTCATTGTTTGTCTTATACCATTAAGATTTAAGGAAGAAACGAAAGATATAAATGAGAGGTCGTTGGCCGAAAAACAACTTACGGACCTCGAATATAAGATACAGACCAGAAAGCAAGTAGATATAGGTGACTTTGTGATAAGCGCAGAGATCGAGGCTTATGATGGGGACTCAGTCGTGAGCTATAGCGAAATCATTGATGTGTTGCAACGCGAAGGAACATATTATTTTAAGGAAACCTATGTCCGCATAACATATAATGGCGAGACGCGATGCGTCCGTGTTAATTGAGGTTAGAAATGACAAGAAAAACGAAAACTATGATCTTTGTTAGTATCACGATCATTCTTATTGCCGTGGCAGGTGCAATGATATTTGTCCTTGGCAGGCGATTAATACGGGATGTTTATGAAACTAAGATCAACGAGCTCACGCAGACGATTGATAACAATAAAAATATCGTGTATAAGGCAAAAAGAAATATTGAAGCCGGAGAGGTGCTGTCGAATGACCTACTTACATCCATGGAGATAATGATAGCGGATACCACAGGACTATTTAATAGTGAAGATATTGGCAAGTATGCTTTGGTTCCTATAACGGAAGGCATTGTTTTAAATAAGGATATGGTTGCTGAGTATGTCCCGGGGAGCGATGTTAGGTACGTTGAGTATTCCTGCTTCCATCTTTCTTCCAATATAAAGAGTGGTGATATGATCGACGTGAGGATCCGCTACCAGGATGGCGAGGATATGGTTGTGCTTTCAAAGAAGGTAGCTGAAAAGGTGTCATACAATACAAGCACGTGTTTCCTGTCAGTAAATGAGGAAGAACAGCTGTGTATGGCAAGCGCCATATGTGACACTGTCACATACAGTGCGGTTCTTTATGCACTTGCATATACTGAGCCTACGGTTCAGGACGCTAGCAAGGTAACATACATACCTTCTAAGAGCGTTGCTGATATTATATATGCGGACTACAGCCACTCTGATGATTATACAGTATATTATAACAGCTATGGGCATGCTGTTTATGAACAGAAAAAGAGAATTGACTTGGAGGGGCGACTTAACGGCACAGCCGAACGTGGCAATATTTCAAACGTAGCACCGTTGTATGAGGGAGAACAGTCAAATACCAATACCAAAGGAAATGATATCTCCTCAGGTTACAATGAGCAGGAATCTGAAGGACAAAAATGATTGACAGAGTTCATGAGGTCATAACAATAGCATTATATCTTCTGATATTTATCTCACCTGTTTTAGTATCGAAGGTAGTGATGAGAAATCTTGACGCTTACTATCTTGAAGATAGGGGAAAGAATTTTCTGGACGATGCAAGTGATGGTATAAGTAGTACTGATTACCTGGCATTGTCTGATATTGTGGTCGGGCTTGGTTATAATCTAACCGTCAATGTTACCACGCCGGACACGTTTTATACAGATGCTGAGTTGAGGGAATATCTGTCTTCTGAAGATATAGAGATAATTCCCGGGACTCTCGTTGAGATCTATATGGAAAGTGATGAAGTGTTTCTTTATGACTCCAGGATCTTTATACATGAATCGGGGGCATTGTGAGTAGACAGCTTATCGCACTAATATATACTGTGATCTTTTTTGGCCTGCTTTTGAGTGTCTATGGTCGTTATTCGCAAATGAAGAGTGTTCGCAATGAAGTAGAAGAACTCGACCGTTGTCTTGATTTTGCTGTTTCATCTGCCTGTGAAACGTTAAAAAGGGAATACGGATCCGATGATGTCTTTACCGCAACGTACGAAGAATTTTTCAAAGCATTTGACCTTCAGGCAAATATGGACACGTCTGATCTCTATCTTTTTGTTCCGGCATTTGTTTACTGTGACACTAAAGGATATGTGATCGGAAGTCTTGAAGCGAATACACTAAAGTATACTTGGACTGAAATGAAGCCTTACTCATTTAAGACTGATGATTTTGAGATCGATTTTTATCTCGATGATACTTTTTATGTGAAGAGCGGGATATATTCTGCTCTAAGTGATTATGAAACCTACTTTGCGGAACCCGGAGCTAAGCTCAGAGACTACGAGGTACATGAAAACGGTGTGGCAAAAGGGGTTTTCGATGCGTACTCTTTTGAGTTCACAAAGCAAAATTTTCACTCTTTAAAGAGTGATGCAATAATAAAAAGCATACAGGAAAGTGTTACTGAACGGATAAATATCCATAACAGTATAACAAAAAAGATGGGATATAAATACATCTATTCCGCCCCGACGTTTTATACGCTTGATATTGAGTACCCTTCTTTTATCGTTTGTTTCCAGGGGTATCCGCTCAAGGCTCCCGGAAAATACTATAATAACCTTCATGTACGTTCGGGATACATTGGCAAAAAGGAGTAAGCCTGTTCGTAGGCTTTTGTTTAAGAAATACAGATGGGCTTAAGTAAAAAAGTAAAGAAAAAGATAATACTCTGGCTTTTGGGAGCAGGGGGAGCTTTTCTACCTGTAATCCTTGTTGTTATCCTGGTATTTGCAGGAATCACTGCTGCCGTTTCCAGTTACGAGACGCTATCATTAAAAGATATTAAAACAGCAGAAGAGCTACAAAAAGCCTTGCGATGGCCGAGTAAGATCTCGAAGGACGAGCTTGACGATATGATGATAGACCGAAAAGGACTTAAACGTATCGTAGATGAGGTCATTAAGTGGAACAGTGGGAAATGGCAGACAGATGACCGCATGACCGTGAAGTTGACCGAGAGGACGGAGGATTATTATACGACAACCGATGTCGTGAGTTCTTATGTCACAGTTACGGTGTATGGATATGACCATGGCGGTGACAACTCGACATGGGTAAGTGTCCGTGTTCCTACCACTGTTCTCGATACAAAAACAGGGAAGAAGTCCATACAGTACAAAACGAAACAGGTATGGGTATCAAGCTTTAGATATCTGTATGAGGAAAAAGTTGATAAACAAGGCAACGTGTTCTATGTAAAGAGCCGTAACGGATCTTACGTGCCTTACAATGGAGGATATGCTCCTGTATGCAGTTATATCTACCATGAAGAGGAAGAAATCCGATATGAGACCGTTACGACTAAGCATGAGGTCACGTTTGATGTTTCATCGGAAAAAAAGACGACTGCTTATTCAAGTGAATATGGTAAGAAGTACACTTCGTTGATAAGAACACCCGCAAGCACTAAGGGGCCTACCTGGAACATAAAGGTTCGGACAGAGAGTCTTTATAAGGACTATCCAATAGACTGGCAGATCATATATATGTTCTGTGTATATAATTATATAGATGAAAATGAAATGGAAGATGCTGTCGATACCGATTATGATACTGACGAGGATGGTAATAAGGTAAAGATAAGAAAGAAAGATGTAGAGCGGATAATCGGTGAATGTATGCCACACTTTGAATACACATCCACGTTGGGCGGGGACAGTTCGATCTTTTCTGCCTTAGAGCAACTGTCAACGCATCTTGGATGGGGAAATCTTAAAAATGCCTTTAAGGCCGTAAGAGAGGTCTGGCTTCAAAAACTTATTACCAGGTGGGAGAATTTATCCGGCGGTTTAAAAGTAGATCTAACGGCGAAACAGGTTGAAGGGCTATATAATACCTCAAATATCACCGAACGAAGACTTCTTATGGGAAATACTCCTATAGCTGTTACGGTATATTGGACTGATGAAAAAACGTACAATACCTATGCGACGGACTACGGAACGGACAAGGTAAAATCGGATCAGCCTGTTATTCATACATCGACGATCTACGTGCCGTACTCTACAATTGAATCAGTAAGCACGTTAACAACCAGATATACGTATGATCCGACAAGTGTTGAGAAAATCTATACTTATGATATTACGAAGTACCAAAATGCTGGCGGAGGGATAAGGATTGGCGCTGCTGATAAAGACAATCAGAGCGATGAACTGGAGTCGATCCTGAGTGACCTTGCCATGCAGAGGACGGCGTTACCTGATAACAGTGTATTTGATCTGACGCGGCTCCGCGAGCTCTTAGGGGATGAAAGAGACATTGAAACCCTTGCATCTGCGATAGCGGAGATTCCCGGTAGTGGAGATCTTGCAAACCTTATACTGTGTGCTTTGGAATATGAGGGCGTAGATGTACAAACGGCACTTTCATTATATGCTGAAGGCAAATATGTAGACAGTAATGGCACGGCCGGAGTTAAAAAAGAGACGAATGACCAGAGGTATTAACTTGGATTCAAAGAACGGATACAACAAAAGACCAAAGAAGGCCTTCACGATATTGATATATACCCTTTTAATGACCGTGCTTGTTATTATAGGACTTCTTGGGGTTAAGAAAGTTAAACATGTACTGGAAGAAATAAATGGTTCTGTGGCTCCCACCATAAGTCCTACGGCAGCGGTACAGCCAACGCAGGGAGTAGCACCAGAAGTTACTGAGACGCCTGCGGAAATTGCGGTTATAACCCCTACAGCAACACCCCGGGTTACATCTCAGACAACACCAACGGTCGGACCTTCAGTGACCTCCTTACCAACCGGAAAAGTAACACCCGTATTGACTCCTACAAAGAAGCCTGGTGAGACACCGATGCTTGTGCCGAGTTCATCGCCTACTCCTGTTGCTGAGTATAAAGAGTCGTTTATTAGGGCTGAAACTATAAGTTATGAGATAGGGCGGTATGTACTTTATACAAGCTATGGAGTCGAAGCGACGAATCATAGTAGCAAAGGTACATATTATGTTGGTGAGGAAGATCTGAAGAGGGCTATGATCGATGAAAACCATGCTGACGAATGTAAACTAATCTCTTTAAGTGAAGTAACAATCGGAGATATGGGATATAACGGCAAGGCTCTCGGTATCTGTATAGGCTTTGAAAATGAGCATCCGATCTTTGCATATTGCGGACAATATAATCTATCCCAGCTTAAAAGCAATGGGGATTTTGGGACATTTATAGGCTATGCTCTGTCTGATTGTGATGAGCTCTACTGTGGAAGTTATCCAATCCCGCTTGAAACATTTTATGATTGTGCATACGGTGACGATCCCGACGTAAGGAAATTCTATACTGACCTCCGGGACAAGTACTTCCTTGACTATTCGTACAGCCACTCAACGCTTTTGCATAACATGGTCAGGGCGATATATTCGAAAGACGCTGCATTGTTTGAGGATACGATATATATACAGGAACTTACGGATAACATGCTCGTTTGGGATACGGGATATCCACAAAAGTTTTTTGAGAAGTTCCTTGCCCTTGCGGGAGCGGATAAGTACGAAAAATTCTCTTTCTATCCAATAAAGAAGGCTCTTTTTGAGGATAATTCAGGGAAGTATTACCAGTACGTGTGTAAGATTGTGTCTCTGGACGCGGATACCTTCCTTGAGATGTCTGGCGAATGGATTATTACCATATATGAGGATCTCAAAGGAAACGTTTCCCTTATGCCCCACGGGTATCTTACTCCTATAAGGAAGCAGATGGATACATTTGGAGTAAGAATCCGTCCCGATGTCTCGGATGCCTCCTCTGAAGAACATCCTGCTCAGGGTAGCATAGTAACAAACGACGATGGTTTGCAGGAACTTGTGGTTAATGATGAAGTTACCATTGAACTTGGTGATAACACGAAGATATTTGTATCATCTGCCGATATGGATTCTGTGTTTGACCTATACGAAAATGCAGGGCGGATCATAAACCGTGAGAAAAGGGCATACTACGATGGTGTCTTTGCCAAAAACAAGGATGGAGAGGTTGACCATCTTGTGAACGGAGTCTGGAGAGACATAAATGATAACAATATTGTTGGCTTTGAAAATGAACTGGTGCCTGAACTGTGGTACACTTATGATGAAGGCAATGGAGCATATTTCTGCTACTTTGCCAGGGCTCTTCCTGAATACCTAAATCAAAATCCAACTGGTTACATATTGGATATAGCCTTTATGATACAAGATGGGGAGAGATACGAGCTCCTTGCTGACGATGTTGGGCAGACTTACTGGGGAATGATTCAGTATGGAGTTCGCTATGAAGTTCGGGAACTGTTCGGAGAACTATATGTTGTCAGCGATAACCTTGAAGATTACGCAAAAGGTCGTACGGTGAGGGTTGGCGATATAGATGGAATCTGCTACAAGATTGTTCCTGAAGGAAAAGAAAAGAATATGTGTTTCCTATTTGAACAATTTGAACTGGAACTTAAGGAAAACAATGATATCGAGTTCGTATATGAGCTCTATGTGCCGTTAGACGGATATCTCTTCAGTGGTCAGTATGAGAACGAACAGAAAAAACGGATATGGAAAAAATAGTTCGTTCAGAAAGAAAATAGGGGTCCCAAAGTGCTTGAGGCAAAAGTAAAAAGATGATAAAGTTATGCGTGTGAACTGTAGTATTACGGCTCTTTCGGTGGCTGCATGGAACGTTTTCCTTGACAGAAGGACGTAAAACGTCTATTATACAAGCATAAGAGTTTGGTTTTGGAGAGAATGACTTGAAGTGCTTGTTTGAAATGTAAATAAAGCATTTTTCAGGTTGATTTTCTTGGTTTGGTGCCGAGGTAAACAGCCTCGGATATTTTTTTATATGCTTGCAAGGTCAGATTTGTCCTTTATCGTTTACCCCTGCATGAAATGCCAACATGCGGGGGCTCTCAGAAGATTACTCAAAGGATATGGAAAGAGGACCTGAACGTATATGTAATGCGTAAAGATATCTTTCTCAAGTCCCTTTTCTATATCCTTTGATTTGGTTCTTAGTGATATTGTCGTTCTGGACGTGGTCCTGAAATGTAGGATTGGGTTTGTACGACGCAGTGTTAAGATGGGCTCTGCCTGCTCGTCTTTGGGTCTTGAAATGTAAGATTCAGTAAGTGAATATTTTGTCCGACCATACGGGCGGATACAACTGCTAACTGTGCCGATTGTATCCCGTCCGTTGATGGGAACCGGCATTTATTTGATTTACTTTCTTATAAGGAGATAACTTAATGAAAAACAAAATTTATGCCGGAAAACGGTATCTTATGATGTTCATGGGAACGTTGTTTCTCATCTTATGGCTCGGATCTACGGAAGGATGTGCGCTTTTCCCTGAGCCTGAAATGCCCGATTTGGCATTTCTTACCAAAACGCCTGTGCCTACGATCACGGCTCCGCCGGTTAGTCCTACTGTTATTGCAACAGCCACGCCTACAGTGACACCGGTTCCGACGGCAACGCTAACGCCTACGAATACGCCGACACCGACAAACACACCTACTCCCACAGTTACACCTATCCCCACGGATACACCTACCCCGACGCTAACTCCTACACCTGATCCGGTAAAGCCGGTCGATGATTATGTATGGACTACGGCTGAAGGGCGGCTGAGAGCAGATGCGAACACTGAGGCGACGCTTCTTACACTGGTTCCTAAGCATTCAAAGGTTCACAGGACAGGAATCCACGAGAACGGCTGGAGCAGACTTGAGTACGAGGGATATACAGGGTTTATGTCATATAAAGCATTGACAGATAAGCCCTCGCCCACACCTACCTATACACCTGTTCCTACCGCAACGAACACGCCTACACCGAAGCCTACGGCTACCAGTACACCGAGACCTACGGCAACGCCGTTTGCAACACCGTTGCCTACCAAGGTATTGTATCCTGAATTTACTCCTGTCCCTTCAAACGTTGTGAGTGAAGTTCATGAGCCCGAAAAGTGGGGCCCCGGAATCGATACTACCACTACGACTTATGGTGATGGTACTACCGTTGAGGTCAATGTTGGTGCTTCGGGTACGACAACTCTGATTACCTATTCTGATGGAACAATGGTCGAAAGATCTACTAATACGGATCATACCTATGTGGTTCATCCAGACGGTAGCGGAGAGGTAATCTATGATGATGGTCGCACGATTTTTGACTTAGCTGATGGAACAAGCTACTACGTTCAGCTCTACGACGAGCCGGACTATGGCGTCAAGGTATTTTTCCGTTACGGCCCTGATGGGAATAAAGCAGAGTGTATCATCTGTAACTCCGACGGAAGCTTGAACAAGTGGTCGGATAAACATTACAGCCTCGTAAGCGGAGGTATTGTCTATGGAATGGACTTTACACCGAGCTTTGCGGTCTATTGTGTGGAAGATGAGAAGTTTGTTATCTTCCATACATGGGACGGACCTTTTTACGATTATTAAAGATCGATCAGAAGGCAGACTGATCGGTACAGTTCTTTTAAGGGACACTATATGTGTCCCTTATGGGGAGCTGCACCGGAGGTCTGCCTTCTTTTTGGTTAAAGGTTATTGAACAATGATGATGAAAAAGAAAAATCTTTTTAATTATATATGTCTTTTACTTGTAATGATAACGGTGAGCCTGGAGATATCTTCTGAAACACCCTTATCCGCTTATGCAGCGAGTGCTGCAGACAAGAGTAATGCGATATGGGACGAGGAGTTTGAAGGTGGAGGTTCTGTAGATATCACTTTCAGAAGCTACTTGGATTTTTACATTTATGATGATAATACAAAGGAGTTCCTCGGTATTATAAAGATGGACAAGAAGGCAGGCGGATCCTCTATAGACGGTGAGTATGTCGTGAAATACAATGGCAAGGATCTTATCACCTTCAGAAACGATGGTAACTACTGCTTCTTAGCAATGGGAGATGAAAAGACTTTTTTTACTGATTTCTTCCAGTTCCTTTTCAATAACTCGAACTCATCTATCCGTGGGCATGAGAATTACCTTGTAGAAGGCCATTCAACGATAAAGGTCTATGCGCGAAAGAATAGTGTCGGACCTTACAACGGATCGGGCTGGATAAGTCTTGAAGAGTGTCAGGCTGCCGAATGGACTGTTGATACATCAACAAAAACAGGCGGAAAGGCTTCTGATGGATCGCTCCTTTACGGCAATAAGACATTAAATGCTGCACAACAGAACAATATCAGAAGGCTTTTTGAAAACACATGGAAGATGGTATTCACTCCTGAAGGATCCACATGTACGATTACTTATAATGCTAACGGCGGAAAAATGGACGGAGCCACTTTAAAAGATGATACTTTTGTAGCTTATCATGGTGTCTGCATAAACGATATTCCTACAAGAAGCGGCTATTACTTCTGGGGATGGAGTGAAACGAAGTATGAGGCCGGGAAAGGCCCTTCAGATTACTTTGACATGTACCATGCCGGAGATAGTCTGGGCGATATATGGAAAAGAACAACTCTATATGCCGTATGGGGTAAGACGCCATTCGGCGGTGAGACACCCGTTGCTCACAATCATAACTGGAGGAGATCGCAGAGGTCGAGTGGGCGGTGTTGTCCCGATTGCGGGGAGCCGCTGTACTTCTGGGGAGAGACCTGTACCACCTGTGGCGAGTATAGGGTGGGAGACGATATCCCTCATACATGCCCGGATTCGCGGCTCATTTATATCAGCGGCGAGTGCACGACCTGCAATATGTCCGGACCCAACGAGGGCAATGTCGAAAGAACGGGGAACACCCAGGTGGTGCTCGGAATAGGTGATACCGGGTTAAAGTACTTCGGTCACACGTTTGTCGGTTGGAACACAGAGCGTGATGCGAAGGGACAGTGGTACAAAAAGGGCGATATCTATTCCTTTGGAAAGAGCGGACAGACAAAATATCTTTATGCCATTTGGAAGCCTAATACCTACACAGTGACTTTTGATTATAACGGAGAGGGACTCCTTAATTCCGCTTCAATGGTTAAAGGAGTGACTTCAAAGAGGGTTTCCTACGATGACCTTATGACAGATCTTCCGGAACCCTATCTCACCGGCTTTACATTCCTCGGTTGGTACTCTGATGTGAAAGAAGTGGTGGTAAATGAGTATCAGAGATATGGCATAGCATTTGATTCGACCTTTTTGGCTCAGTGGGGAGGACATTCTATCAGCGTGGTGACTGACCCTGCATTCCCCGATGGAGCAGTCAACCAAAAGGTTCCTGCACTCTATACATTATATGGCCATACATTTGATATGGACTATGGAACAAGATACTCAGCATGGATACCGGTGAGCTTATACCCGAGTTGTGACGGCTATGAATTCACGGGTTGGACATATGCCGGACAGAAGATAAATAACGATACCATCTGTACATATGACGGAGATCATGTACTAAAGGGAAGCTGGAAGTTCAAGGACGTAAAGCTCACGCTCGATCCCAGACAGGGGCATTTTGAAAACGCTGAGGACGGAGCAACCAGGGAAGAAACAAGGAAGTATAATGATGTTCTTACGGGTGTAAAGAAACTACCTATCCCTGTAAGAGAAGGCTATCAATTTGGCGGATGGTACACAGAACGTGACGGAAAAGGGACAAAGGTTGAGAATGAAGATAAACTCCTCATTGGAAATGACTCTACGCTCTATGCGAAATGGATAGCAAGAAAAAGCTATGTCACTTTTGATTACAACGAAAATTGGAAGTATGCTGCGAAAGATCTCGTTGGAAATAACGTCACAGATATGATCGTTACATTCGATGAGATGACTTATCTGCCGACGCCGGAGAGATATGGCTATACGTTTGAAGGATGGTCTGCTAAGCGCAAATTTTATCCTGAATTCAATGCATACAACGGAGATGAGGACGATATAATCTCGTCCGAGGGGATATGCACTATAAAGGAAAATACAGTGTTGTATGCCGTATGGAAAGCATTGACCGTCAAAGTTAATTATGACTTCAACTACGATTACACGGAAACAATACCGCTTCCTTAAAGAAAAAGTCGTAAGTATTGTAATAGAGAGTATGAATATGAGAGAAAAACATAAATACAACGGAAAGGGAAATACTAGGGCAATTGCTAAGGGCACGCTTGCGATATGCCTTATGGCATGTTTGCTGTTTACCGATATTCCGATCATAGATATTCCGGTCAAAACCCATACCGCCAACGCTGCAGGGACGACACATGTGCATGATGCAAGCTGTTACGAGGGTACATTGCACGCAGCACATGGAAGTGAGTGTTATGTAGAAGAAACTGTGACAAAAAATTGCAACGGAACATGGAAATATAATGGAAATGTAAGTGCAGATGTTTGTGACTATGAAAAGGCCTTTAAGTGTACGAGTAAAAGTTGCACAAATTATGATGAGGGCGATTGGGCCACTTTGTCTTATGCATATCTTTTCGATCGTGTTGTTATTGGTGGCACTACGTACGATTTTTATTGGGATGGAAATCCAACGGTTGATGGATCGGTTATTCCTCCACAGACAATAATGTGTACCGGTAGTAGATATCATTCACTTACCACCAAAACCTACTACAATGTAATCATTTATCATTATTGCGCTAACAGTAGATGTAGTAACTACTACAAAGGTGATGTTATAAAAAACTATCAGTATTGTCATTCAGAGTATAGCTGGTATACGGTTCCGACGGATGAAAGAGGTACATGTGATTCATGTGGCCAAAGATTATACACACGAGCTATAACCGAATATCATAATGAATGGCTCACAAGAGTTAAGTGTTCAGCATGCGGTGATATAACATATGACTATGCTACAAACTACGTACCATATCATCAGGGACGTGTTCATGGAAGTTACACCACCAAAGAAAACCGGCTTGTTTGTACTAAAGAAGTTGGATGTTACTATGATAACAGTGGAAATAAATGTGCGCCGGTATGCGGTAAAACGGTCAAGGCTATAACAGCTGTCGAGCCGGAACAAGTAGTAAGGCTGGGAGAGATGCCAAATGCCAACGTAGTGCTTTCGCTCTATAATGGCCAGATCGTGTCCGACTATACCTGTGATATTTCAGGCTATAATCCGAACGACCTCACAGGAGCGTGGCAGGAGGTTACGCTTACTGTTAAATCGGCAGATTACCCTTACAGATATGACAGCGCTACAGGTAATAGGGTGGCGGGGACCGCAAGTGTTAAGATAAGGGTTAAGGTGCTTGGAAAATTCAATGTGAACCTTGATGCCGACTCCGGGGGTACTATATCCGGAGAGAAAGATGGGGGAGGCAATTGGCTGTTTGACAAGAGCAGTGTTGAGTATCTCGTCGGATCCCGTGTGAGTGTCTGTGCAATGCCGGCAGCGGGATATACAGTTAAACTCTTTAAGGTTAACGGCGTATCGGGGAGCGGAACCCTCAATCTTGCTGCAGACGTCGGCACTGAAGATGAGTATATAAATCCCACTGAAGAAGTTGTACTTGAGAATGGCAAGGTCATATACAATTTTACAATGCAGGGTAATGATGTTTCAATATCCGCAAGGTTTATGCCTGCGAAGTATGTTGTAACATATAATGCGAACGGCGGACATTTCAGCGACAATTCAACTGTCAAAAAGAGCACCGTTAAATACGGTCAAGCATACTCTAAGGCAGCAGGAGTGCCAAACAATCCCGAAAAGGAAAACTGTGTGTTTCTCGGATGGTTTACGCATCCTTCGAGTGGAACAGAAGTAAGTCTTTCGTCAGCGGTGGATACATCGAAATTACTTTTGTATGCTCATTATGCGGATAAGAGTTCATCTGTTGTGTATTCAGAGTATGACAGTATATATGAGTATCCGCTGCCAGTTAATGTGTCAGGGTTTACATATGCTTCAGACACGTTTTGGCATAAGGAGGAAGTCGGAAAGAACGGGGCCGGTGATGCTCTTTTGCGCGGCTCTAGAGTGAACAGCCTTGACGAGCTGTTTCTTTACGGAAAGTGGAATGCAAACAAGTACAAAGTAACTCTTGACGCAAACGGTGGAACTTTTGCGGGAAGTGTTGCCAATATAACAGATGCAGATGGAAAAGTAGAGCTTGCATCAAGTAGTGTAGCGGTAAAGGATGTGCTCTATCACGCATACTTTGGTGAACTTCCTGTACCCGCTATGGGAGGCGCCATCTTTGGAGGGTGGTATTCAGACAAGCTAAGAGGATCTGTTACCGCAAACGACATCATGACAGCAACGGAAGATCTTCAGCTCACGGCCAAATGGCTTACGGTTGCACCTGATCTGTCTTCATTTGCTATCAATAACATACGTGTCAGTACGGATGGCAATCATTACAATCCAAGTACCGGAGTTCCTTCTACTGAAGATCTCATCATATCTGGAGATATCAGTCCGTGGTTCGTTACCTGGTCATTCAATACGATAAACGGAAAGAACAAGATATCAGATCTAAATGTCTTCTATGCTGCTGATATTAGTTTTTCAGCAATTAACTCATCAGGAGAAGAAGGATTTAATGATAACCACTTTGATCCTGGGTGCAGTATAGCGACGGAGATCTATTCAGACAGGACGGTATTCAGAACAGATGATGGTAAGGTTGTTATCACTATATACGGAGATGATAATAGGGCAGATACAATAGTGGTCGATGGTGCAAACGTGCCTCTGGCAAATACCGCTGCCATATCTTCCGCATCAAGGCATTTTGAGGCAACAGTGGCCGCAAGGGCTGATGCTGCCAATGGAACCTACAGAATAAACTATACGATATCAGCAGAAAGAGAGGAGGAGCTCGAGTGGTAATACCCAATATGATAAGCAATGCGAGTAAAAATATGCTTCGCAGTATGCCCGAGATATTCCGCAGGCTCCGCATCTTGACTGTCATTGTGGTTTCATCGTTGCTTTTTAGTTTCTTATTCTCAAAAAATGATTATACATATGCAGCTCTTTCTGTAACGAAGGAAACAAGTGAGACCGTGACTATCTTTACTCCTGTGGCAAGCAGTGCGACCAATGTATTATCATCAGATGGAGATTCTGAAGGTATGATCACTCACGATGGGATGATAACCTTCTTTACAATTAAGCCAAATAATAAAGGGGAACATCCTAATCTTCAGGGATATGGATTGAGAAATTATGCTCTCTCTTTGTCCGGCAGAAGCCTTTTAAAAGTATTGACAGACAGCATCAATAGAAATAGTTATGCCGGTAATGTAGCGATCTTCGACTTTGATGTATGGGAAGACGTTACGGGAAATGGAATATCCAAAGATGATTACTTTTATACGGCCGGAACGGAAATTCCCATAGGTAGCTCAAGAACTTTTTATACGACCTGCGCTACTGTTTCAGGTATACATCTGGTCGCATACGGAAGTATTGCGGCTAATTCGCCTGACACAAGCATCTTCTACAATGGAGTAAATCTGCGGCTCAGAGATGTTAATAAAACGGGTAGTCTTATCAACACAGGGACAAAGTACAATGCTTATTCTGCTGCGCAATACGAGATTAAATCCCGTATTGCTGGTGGGTCCATTATCTATTCGGATGGAACGGGAGAGGGCGAGCAGACATATCCTGCAGGGTATGTCACATTAAAAAAAGGATATTCTGTTTCATTATTAGCGGAAACATATGGATCATTTGACACATCCGGATACGTTGAGTTCATTCCACATTTCTCATGGGTTGATGAAGATGGAAATAATGAGGACACACATGTCAAGCTCTTTTACGATACATATATAGATGGAATTAAAACACGTCTTGTAGAGATCGGCAAGGACTTGGATAATAACAACACGAAAGTTGTTAAGGCATCAGATAAGAGGCTTGGAATCTCTGCCGTGACCTACAACCTCCGCTCCTCCTTAAAACGTATAACTGCTGATACGATTGTCAGCAGTTATACCTACGGTAAGACTGTCGCAAAGGAGTGTTTTTATAAAGAAGTCGATCCGGGGATCCTCCCTAAGAATAATCAATCTACAAACGCTTTTGCGGCTTCTGTAGAAAAAGGACAACAGGTATGGTATGCGCTTTATAATATTCCATCAGATGTGATGTTGCTAAAGTCGGATAGTAGCTATTACGGCATGTCAGATGAACAGCGACTTGCAGATTATATATATAACCGAAACGGTTTTACAACAGAGGGTTATCTTAAGATCACGTTCGATATTGTGGCTCATGATGATACTGGGGCGGTCATTACAAGTCCGGCATCAGAGAACGGTATTGAGGTCTATTATGATCTTGATAAGCGTGTAGGTGATGATTTTGTTGTAAAGGGAATTTATAGGAACTGATAGAAATCTAGTCAGCTGGAAAGGAGGCATAATGAAAAGGCTGGGGAAAAAGATATTTATAGTCCTTGTTATTTTCGTTGCTGTTTATGGACTTGTGAAATATACAAATGTAAAGGAAAAGGCAGCGGATGGGCTTAAGGAATACTACAAGTCGAGCAGAGAAGTTGTTAATGAGGATGGGCTTGTAAAGAACATAGTCGAGAGTAATGGCATCGACGTAAACGGTTTTATTGATACGGCAGAGGAAATGACGAACAAGGCACTTGAAAATGTTACTCCTGAAACCATGGAATCTGTGTTCTCTGAGTTTTGGCGACTTACTAAGAATGTTTTTACATTTTTGTTTAATAGTGCGGAATCACTTGCGAAAAACACGATGGGTCAAGATGCATAGTGATGCACAATGCATGGGGTGCATTCCTCTATTTTGCGACGTAAGGGTATATAGGTAAGGAATCTTCTAATATGTTTGATTTTTTGGACTTTATAACAGATATAAAAAGTCGGCTTAGGCCAGTGACATTTTCGGAAAGTACTATAAGGGTATGGATTGATTATTATGCAGCATACTTTCTTGAAGAAATGAGTGCTGAAAGTCGAGAGACATTCTCGGATCAATGTTTTTCTGTATGGACCGGTTCCAAATCTGAACGGAACAGCGTGAGCCTAAAGGCTAAAACCTTTGATGAGAGTGCTGACTATATATCCCATGTAGTTAGTGCGTTCTGTAAGGACAAGCTAAAAGAACGGCTTATTATGGCTCACAGAATGTCAGTTAGTGGATATTCTGTTGAAGGTATAGCAAGGAGTATCGGATGTAGTTTGTCATTTACGACAGAACTCCTTGATAATCACCGACATGTTGCAGAAAGGATCTTTAGGGCTGAAAAAGAAAATGAGCAGTTCTTTAGCAGTAAGGGATATAAGAACATGCTTGCGATAAGGTAAAAATAGCATATTGAGAAAAATCTTATTGAAAGAGAGGATAAAACGATGGGGATTCAGACCAGCGGATGTGCCGCGGTAGATCAAATGGCAAGGATAAGGATAACAGGCAATGTTATTCCTCCAAGGTGGTACAAGGAGATTGTGCGTGAGAACGGCAAGCCGGATCTTTTGGCCGTTACGTTGCTTTCAGACATAGTATATTGGTACCGCCCGGTAGAAGTGCGTGATGAACAGACGGGATATGTTATTGGGCTTAAAAAACGATTTAAGGCAGACCTATTACAAAAGACATATGAACAGTATTCGGAACAATTTGGAGAAAGTAAACGTTCCGTAAAGGCTTCTCTTGACCGTCTTGAGAGCCTGGGGCTTATCAAAAAGATCTTCCGTAACATAACAACATCGGCCGGGATTGTTCCCAATGTTATGTATATAGATATATGTCCTGATGCGGTAGAAAGGATCTCTTTGAACGCTGTCGAAGAGGAAGGTATTACCTCCGACATAGCAACGGCTCTTATAACTGAGTCAGCAAAACATGGTGATAACGAACTTGAAATAGGAACTGATGTTTTTCCGATAAGTCAAGAATCTCATTCAGAAAACAACGTAAAACCTGAAGAAAATACATGCAGTCTGGATTCTGTAGGATATCCTACAAAAGAATGTAGGATCCCCCAAGAACGTTCAGAGAGGATATTACAAAATAATGTAGGATATCCTACAAGAGAATGTAAGATATCCTACAATGAAAAGTATAACATGTTACAAAACGATGAAGGACATCATACAGATGAATGTAAGACCATCTTACAAAAGTCTGTAACATATCCTACAGCGTTTTGTAAGTATACAGAGAATACTACAAAGACTACAACTGAGAATACGGCAAATAATACAGACAGAGATTATGGTCCTGTCTTGTCATGTCAGTCTTCAGAGAGCGTAAAGAATGTTTCTTCTGACAGGACGAGACTTGACGGACGGGAGGCGTACATAGAGCTGCTAAAAAAACAGGTCTATTATTCTGACCTTCAGAGGGATAAAAAATACGGACACTATATGGATGTGATCGATGGTATCATGAACATTATTGCGGATGTGGCAGTTACGACTCCACATAGCGGGATGGAATGGGTCAACAGTCGGCAGTATCCACATGAGGTTGTTAAGGCCAGACTCCTTAAGATCGACTATGATACTCTGACTCATGTTGTCGATCAGATGCTTAAGACAACATCGGAGATTAAAAATATGCGGTCGTACATCCTTACGGCGCTTTATAATGCGGAAGATGAGTTTGGCTTGTCTGTTCAAACTCAGGTTAATAGGGACAGAATGATAGAAAGGGAAGGTTCCGTAAATGGCTGATAGAAATGCAATCATTGAGGAGATCGGAGAACAATTGGATGGAAATACAGAGTGCATTATATTCGATTTTTCTTGTTATTTCACGTATCAGGATGGGCTAATATTTGACTTACAACTATGATAGGAGATGTTGCGGCGGAGTGTGAGCATATTCCTATTGAAGGGGGAAGAGTTTTGGAGTGGGATAATCTTGAATCCCCTAGGGCATTGCGGTTTGATAACGTTATCGAACCGGTGTCATGTGGGATGAATGAATTTATGATATAGTTTTATTATTGCGCAAGAGGGCAGGAGATGAATGACCCTGCCAACAGAGGATGAAGGGATTGCCAATGCTTAATGAAAGAAAAAAAGGGTGTTTTATCATAACCCCTGATGATGAAATATGGACGGCCGCCTATAACAATATCGGAGATGCTTGTCAGATAGTGGGTGGATACACAGAAAGCCTCGGAACAAAAACAATATATTCAGAAAGGGAAGAGGAAACCGGATGCTTTGTTGATGTGGATTTTATTTGTAACGATAATTTTCTGTATGAAAGAGGTTTTGATAAGTGTAATTCTATAGTTGCAGCAATCCTCCGAAAGCCTATTTACGGGAATGTAGTTCTTTTGCCAAGAGACGACGATAATGACAGAGGATTTGATTACATTGTTAAGGACGGAGAGCTTCAACCGTGTGAATATCGTATTATAGTGGAGTATCTTACATTGTTTGTTGCTAAAAACAGGCTTGCAATAATGCGTATCCACGAGGAGTGCGATAGGATAACGCAATAAAGGCGCTGCGTTAGATTGGATTTACATGAGGGGATTCATAGTGGAAAAAATGATAAAAAGGTACTCTGCCCTTATAGGGCAGCTTGATAAGGCTACAGTCGTTCATAGTAAAAGTGTTGCGGAGATTTCAAGATTTCTTGCAGAGCGGATGGAACTCGATGCTGAAATTGCATATAAAGCCGGATATTTGCATGATGTTGGTAAGATGTATATCCCATCCAGAATATTGAATAAAAACTGTGCTTTGGATCCGCTAGAGCGAAAGGTGGTAGATCTCCACGCGTATTATGGATATGAGCTTATTAAAGAATATGAGGACGATGAGAGAATTTTTTTGACGGCTCTTTATCATCACGGTTTAAATAAACCGGTGCTTGGTTATGTACCTAATGAAATTTCTGAAGAAGTCAGGAAATATATAGAGGTTGTCCATGCGGCAGATATATATGATGCAATGAACGGCGCGAGAGTTTACCACGAGCCTTTTAAAGCGGAGGTGATTTTTTCTGTCCTGGCATCAGATTCTCTTTGTTCTGAAGAAATGTGTATCATGCTAAAAGGATATGACAAAAGTCAACGCGCTTCGTAATTGTAAAAGGAGACCAGCATATGAAAATTTATTTAGCGGGCAGTTGTTCAACAGAACACAGGATCATGATGAGAGGTATAGTGAGTTCTCTTCGTAGTGCCGGCTACGAGGTTTACTGCCCTTATGAGTTGAAAGTTCCTGATGCCTGGAGTTATTCTCAAGAGGAGTGGTCGTATAAGGTCTTTTCTGCTGATTTAAAGGCAATGGATGAGGCGGATGTTGTGGTTGTCATATCAAAAGGACGTATCAGCTCTGCGGGAACTAATTTTGAGCAAGGATACGCTTATGCAAAGGGTAAGCGTGTTCTTGTGTTCCAGTTTACGGGAGGATCGACGAGCCTTATGACATATTGCGGATGTGATAATTTCAAGGGCGTATCGAATGAGCCTATAGCCAATGCGGTGCTTCTTTCTTTACGTGGCGAAGATGTGAAAGGACCGTGTGAGACGGTGTTAACGTAGGTAGTGGAATCTTTATGTCATAAAAAGAAAAAGAAATAGGTAATTTTTCAAAGTAAATGCAACACCCCTGTTGCAATAACTATGACAAAGGATAGATGGGTGTTGCAATAAGTATGACAGTATGGCAATCAGAAAGGATTATAAATATGATCAATCACACATTTTCTTTTAAAACAGGTGAAATCGCCGACATTGTAAACCTTTACGGATTACTAAAAACAATCGTAGAGGCATATTTAATGAGTTTTGTTCATGCGGCCGATCCTGAGATAACAAACATGGAAATTGACCTGGAAACAGAAGACCTTGTTGTCGATTATTTTGAACTCTTAGGAGAAAACGAGTTTTCCTATCATCAAAAAACCCGTGTCCCTATGGATAGTGTAAAAAAGAACATTCTCTTTTATATTGAAAAAACCAATTATCTTGATTATCACAGTCTGTTATGGCTCAGAGATTGTCTCGAAAAGTAAGGCTTTTGATTGGGGATAATTAAGTTTTATGTTATAAAAAGTTTTCCCCTTTCCATCTACCGGAGAACAAGTCCCAAGCATGACAACCTTATATTTACCGTCACTAATGCTTATGTCTTTAGGTTTGTAACAAGAAGCAATAAGCTTTTTAGAGTTCTGCTCATCATAAAAATGTAGAAATTTATTTTCGCTATTGTTTGGCGTGTAATTCTTTACGTTTACCGTTCCATACAGAATCACCAGATGCCTTGTCGGAACGTCTGGTCCCCAGTTTTTGAAAGAAATATGTGGAAAGACGTACTTCTTGGCATCATTCGCCTTCTTTTCGGAAATAATGAGCATATTTTCGTCATCAGAACCGCTATCTTTAGATACTGCAGCTTTAGCTATATGTTGGTTATCCAATTTACGCAATGCGGACTCTAATAGTGAACGCACTTTTTGGCTATTCTGCAATTTCTGTACATAGGTATTTATCACATTTTGGGGAGCCTCTTCATACGCATACATACATTCTTTTCCGTCATCCAATTTATGTTCTTGATTTGGAAATGATTGTAAATGTCCTTCGCCCCTATGTACAAATGATAATTGAACACGTTTACATTCCGGGCAAAACATTTTGCCAGAATAGTCTTTTTTCAAGACATCATCAGATAGTTTTCTAAGGTCTTTGAGATAATGATCTGTAGTACCATCGACGCTGTAATAAAACCTATCGAATTTAAACTCCTTTTTTGCCATTGCGTCTCCTTTCGAAAACTTCATTTGTCCCCATAGTGTGTTCTGCATTGTGCAATTTCTAGCCCACCGTTTTCGATTCTAAAAACAATACGGTTCTTCTCATCAATGCGAACACTCCAGTAACCTGCAAGTCTCCCTTTAAGAGCTTCCGGTTTGCCCTTACATTTGTAACCATTTCGGTCAATGTCCTTTATAAGATCGTTGATCTTTTTAAGAGTCTTCTTATCTTGTGTCTGCCAGTAAAGGTAATCTTCCCAGGCTATATCGGACCAAATTTTATTCATCAATCCACCTCGATCAGCTCATGCTTTTTTCCTTTTCCTGCATCGAGCTGTTTTATCGATTTCTCAAGTACTGTCATGTTTTCGGGGCTGTAAAACGGATCTGCTGAAACTTCAAAGGGAATTCTCATCTCATTGCCCAGTTTAACAAGATAAATATTGATTGCGGAGGACATAGTTAATCCAAGGGCTTCACAAGCCGTCTCTGCTCTTCTTTTAACACTATCATCAATTCTCATACTCAGTTGTGCCATAGTGATACCTCCTTTTTTAATCACTTTTTAATAGGTGTGATTTACACCTTGATTGTATTTCGTTTTATATTCAATGTCAATACATTTATTACAAAAATACGATGGGGTATATGACGGGTATATGACGGCCAAACAAAACAAATCCAAACAAAGCCAAGGCGTCATAGATGGTTGACAGATTTGTTACTTATGTTTTATAGTAAGTAAATCAGACAGTACAGGGTAATGAAAGGACAAATAAATGAATTATCTTGATGAACTATTAGCAGAGGATGAGAAAGGTGATATGTTCAAAACAGCCAAGTTCAAAGTATCCCCCACAGAAAGAAAAATAATTGCGCTAGCACTATCACGCTTTGAAATAAATGCTCAAGGCCAAGATGTGCCTTTGGAAGCCAAGCTCTATCCTGAAGACCTAAAGAAAGTGGTAAGTGATACGGAGCACATTCACAGAGATTTGGCAAAAGCTGCAGCTTCCCTCGTTGAGCATTTTATTATTCTTGATGATGGGATGGGAAACAATCGGAAAATCTCGATTGTAACCGATTGTTCGTACCAAAAAGGGCTACTTATCGTAAAATTCAACGAAACTTTACGTGACCATATTCTTGGAGCGAAAAACATATATAAGTGTACGCTTTGAGATTATCATGCGTCGGGTACTATCCCGACTTATAGAAGTCGGGGTAGTACACTAATTTTGTCTTTAGGAGAAAGCCTTTTCCGCTAAATACGTAGTGGCCTCGAAGCCCCCACGCCCATTGCATGGGCTTTTGTTGCATTCTGTTATTGTGTTTCTTTTGTATGTTCCGCCGCTGTCCCTTTCGGTATATATTCTACCTGTATCTTTTGGGAAGCCTGATTCTCAAATTCTGAAAAGTCTCCGTTGTATCGATATACCCATCGTTCATTTATTCCGAGCTGTATCGCGACAGATGATGGTTTGGCTCCGTTTTGGTACATATGAAAACCGGCAGATGTTCTTAATTTTTGCATTGTTACGCCCTTGAAGCCGGCTTTTTCTGTTTCCCTTTTAATCATTATTTCAAGAGTTTTTGCTGTAAGCGGGTTTAATCGTGTATTATAAAACAATGTTTTGCATTGTAACGGGATCCGCTGCCAGTATTCCTGAAGATCACTGTCGAGGTCTTCGGGAATGGCGAGGTGTCTTTTAGGGGCTTTTCCCGGGATATTCGATCTTATTGAGAGAATAAATCTGTCGTTCTTTGCTTTTTGAACATCCTGTGGTCGTAACTGAATTATATCTCTGTTACTAAGTCCCATGCGACAGGCGAAACTTAATATAAGGAACAAGGGCGTTCCTTTGACAAAGCTCAGGATCTGACCGATTTCCTTCAGAGATAAAAGATTTTTTACCTCAACATTGACAGACGGTTGTTTTATCTTTGTAAACGTGAAGGGTGAAGTATACTTGATGTCTTGGAAAGTGCCATGGTTCTCTATGATATAATTAGCGATGGCCTTTAGTTGGGAATAATAGATAAAGATGGACGCAACATTATATGGCGTACCGTCTTTTTTTGTGAATCCGCCGTGGGAGTACATATTGAAGTACTCCTGCGCTTCGTCTGCGTTTATTTCCAGAAAGTCTTTCTTTAAGTAGTCGCATATCTTCTTGACCGCAAGGAGATATGAATTCTTCGTATCCGGTTTTATAAGAGTGGAAGAAAAGAGTGGCCAAATTCTATTTATAAAAGTGTCTGAAAAGTATTCTGATTTCGGCGTCTGTACTATCATTTCAAATCTCCTTATTTTCAAAAAAAAACTCATTTAACATTAGAAAGAATACCATAAATTTCGCATTATGTCAATAACCTCGCAATGGTCTATGAGTTCCCACTGCCGCTTTGACATTCTTTTACCTTGTTTATCATGGTCCTGGGAGAGGATGTTATCCTCCCTTCCCTCCCTCCTCTTTTTTCTGGGCGCGCAATCGGCCTTCGGATTAAAACAAAGTATAGTGGGGGACAAAAGGTAATCAAAAGGTGGAATTGCGATATGGAATTTGGGTGGTCTTATGACATAATGCGAATAATATAGGCGAGATTTTAATGTTGATATGCCACACATAAAAAGGGGCCGCCATTACGACGGCCAATTTGGAAAATGTTATGAAACATGAAGAAAAGAATCAGAAAGGCACGGGGCTAATACTCTCACTTCTACCCGGTGGCACAGAAGCTTATGCTCACAGAAGATGTACTATTACTGCTTGCAGGCTGGTTGTTCCCTTACATGATGAGCTTATAAGGGCGGATCCCTGCGTGCTTGTGATCCAGTCAATTTAATGGAAAAACCAAGGGTCCTATGACACGATGATCTTGTCGGCTATATTACGTTTTACATTATACAGGCAGCGGTATATCTTTAGCAAGCACTTATAGATTCTTCGTCTATTTTTTCTAAAAATCATTTATTGTAAATTGTTCAAAAAATAGGGTATCCGAACACGTGATTGGTTTCCACTGAAGCGGGTACCCATTTTTATGCGTTTGGCCGCAATAAGAGTTTTAAAAAGACAGATGAAAATAATGGTGCGAAACGTTCAGGAAGCACAACTTTTCGGCAAGATATTACATACTATCCATTGGGAGCCTAAATCATTTTTTGATTTTTATTATCTGTACGTTTGATTTGCGAAAAAATCTTCCACTTTATATGTGAAACCCAAAGTTTTTGTCTTAAACAGACAATTAATGTTTCAGTAAGAAAGGAGAACTATGAACAGCATTCCTCTCGATATCAGGTTGCCTCCAGAATTCGTCTTGCTCGATCTGAATACATAACTAAGTTGATTCGGTACGATATCAATCTAACAAACTTTAACACAACGAGGTAACTCATGTGAAGAAATCCATTATTTATTTGGGCATACGCCAGGATGCATCCTTCGCAAAACAGGTTGCGTACTGGGCTTATCTTGCGTTGAGTAGAGACAAGAAAGGCCATGGATACAATGCATATTGTTGCAAATATAGGATAGATCATTTCAGAAAATGTAAAAACAAGAACGCTCTCAGAAATCTTCATTGTCGCGCAAATGAGGAACAGCCCTGTGAGGGTGAAGTCATTGGTAGGTATCCGGTTGATTCGTTTGTGCCTGCTCCTGGTCTTCCTTTTTATAAGGATCCTAGTGAAAAGTATTATGTGCTTCGCATTGCATCCTACAAGATCATTCCGAGTAAAACCAATCTCGGGGCGTGTGACCGCATATTTTTTAGGCTTGATCCGGACGTAGCCAGATACTTATCACGGTAATTCCTCCGCCGTGCAGGTCTTTATTTTGCCTGCACGGCCTTTTTTCAAATCTGAATCCCTTCTGGTGAGCGGTCAGTATTCATTCTAACGTTCTCTTAAAAAGTACCAAAAGTGATTGAAAACAGAACTCATTTGTCATATAATCTTTGTATGAAAAGAAACGAACGTTAGAAATGGTATTATAGGAGGCACTATGCAGGATCCGACAAAAATAAAATACATAAATCGTGACGAAATCATTGAAGAGTTCAAGTCCAAGCATCCGGAGTATGCAAATAAAAAGCTCACTGTACAAATGGAAGATCAGAGTTACACGATAAAGTATGGTCGGCAATTATTGTTGCTCGTATATTCGGTAGATGGCTATATTTTTAAGGAAACCGGCAGAACATATGGCTACGCAAGGATCAGTCGAAAAGAACAGTCGATTGACCGCCAGATCAGAAACATTAAAGCAGACTACCCTAATGCCATCATAGTTCAGGAAGCGTATACCGGGACAAAAATGAATCGTCCTGAATGGAACAAGCTGCATAGCAAGGTGAAAACAGGAGATGCAATAGTCTTTGATTCAGTCTCCAGAATGAGCAGAAACGCCGACGAGGGCATAGAGACGTATTTCGAACTGTTTGGAAATGGTATACAGCTCGTATTTTTAAAAGAGCATTATATTGATACTTCTGTTTATGCTGAGAACATGAAGGATAAGATAGAGCTACAGGGCGTTGATGAGGACGAAATCTTCAAAGGCTTAAACAACTATTTCAGAAAACTTGCCGCAAGACAGATCAGGATTGCGTTTGAGCAGGCCGACAAGGAGGTTCAGGATCTCCACCAAAGGACAAAAGAGGGTATAGAAACAGCGAGATTAAAAGGTAAGCAGATCGGACAGCAGAAGGGGAAGAAGTTGCACGTAAAAAAAGAACTTCCCGCAAAAGAGAAGATCAGAAAATACAGCAAATATTTCAATGGAACATTATCTGATAGGGAGTGTATCCAGCTCGTTGGAGTCAGCAGAAATACATACTATAAGTATAAAGCGGAATTGCGAGGCTGATACATATCCTTTGCATAGTAGTAGATCATTTTCAGGACGATCTTCTCTTTACGGCTATAACGAGATCAAAAAATTCCCAAATTGTCAGAATTGTAATAAGAATATCTAAAACAAGATACATAAGAAACCTCCTTTGCGTAAACATATGCTCTCTTAATTTGTATTATAGTCAAGAATTTATTTGTGTTATAGTCAAGAAATAGAAATAATCAAGAAATAACCGAGCCACTTGGCTCGGAAAAAAATCATCGTTTACTTTTTAAAACGGATAAATAGCATATAGTTATTCAGATCGTTTACTCCCATCTAATTCTCTTATCTCCCGGATAAGATCGACCAATTCAAGTACCGCTACTATCCCCATGGCAATTGCCAATATTAAGAATTTTATATACCTTATGCCTCTTATTTGCTTCACACAAATTAAAAACTTCTGGTCTGCTGCCGTGCTCTAATGGTGTGTATAACCCAGGTGGCAAATTCTCGTACACCTTTTGAGATAATGCTTCTCGTTATATTTAATAGAAAGCCTATACCTACAAAAATAATAATAATTTTTAAACTCATAAACAGCCTTTTTGCGAGTTGCTTAGGTATGCTTCTAAACCCATTACACCGATATGCAAGCAGAACGACAGATGCACTACGTCCCCTATCAATAAACCATCACATAGAACACTCTGTAACAAAAACAGACGTCTTTAATAAGCATATCTCAATTTATAAGCAAGTACAACATAGGCCCAACAAACACGTCACCCTACTAATTTTTTTATTGCCTTGATAAGGTTGATAATTTCATACACAGCCAAGCCGCCAAGCAAAAGTGCTAAAAATAATAAATCCATACTTTTCTCCCTCCTTATCATTCTTGATAAATCAATCTATAGAATTTGCTTCATAGAAAAAATCTTACACAAGCATTCTACTAAAAAACTCTATGCTTTATTAGGGTGCTAATACTGATTAGTTCTCTCATTATCTGCTATCCCAAATACATTATAATACGCACTTTATATATATTCAAGCACTTACAGATAAAAAAACCCCAGCTTTCGCCAGGGAAAAAAACTTCATCGCTCTAGCGCCCGCTTTATTGCTTTGATCAAATTGATCAGTTCAATAATAGCCATTACGGCGAGCACAAATGCCGATTCCAGCATCTCTTTTTCCTCCTTCCCATAGTGTTTTTTATTTTAAAAAATACTAAGAGTCAGGGGGATGCAAAAGAGCATCAAGCTGGTGCTTCAGCACCTTGATACGTTTTTTATTTGCCCATTTGCGAGCTCTTTCTCGAACAGAGTCTCTTTTCAGAGCCTCCATCTGTTCGATGAGAAAAAGCGCTTCACGCATCTCAGCCTCGCTAAGATGCTTCAACGCTCTCCTCATGACCAACTTATTAACCAAGTTGGTCAAAATGTTCGAGCCCACAATAAGGAAAACCAATGTCCTAATAACGGACATCAGTTCTTCAGGATGGTCTTTCGGCCACTCCCTAAGAAGAGCAATTACATCACTCATCTTTACCTCCTTTCAAGGTGAAGGAGGTGCACCCCATGGCGCCTCCAGTTAATAGTAACTGGGCGCCATGCCCAAACAGCTCATGGGAACTGTTCATATACCAAAACCTCCGCATGGAGGAAAGCGTCGATAGACTGCCTTTTTTAGTTCCCACCAGGAGAACTTTTGCAACCCGCCGATGCGAGTTGCGTTTCGGTCGCTCCTGCTATTCGCACTATATGGCTCAAGCTAAACAAAGCGACAGGTATTATTATCTCTAAAGAGAAATAATCAACGCATTTATATTACATCAAAAATTGAATGAAATCAACTATTTTAATTACGTTTCTGCTCTTGTCAATATAAGGGGCAAGCAAAGTATAATTAAATATATAAGGAGAAGCAACATGATTTTTTATAGCAGCGTAGCTGATGTTCTTACGGATAATCTGCCGCAAGATGTATCAGAAGAAATAAATGAAGCATTTGATACTCTGTCAGAGACAGTATCGAATGCAGTGTCCGAATTGGGTAACAATGCAGATGCCCCCGATGAAGTATCAGAAATTGTATCCCGGTTCCAAAATGTACTAAGGAATATCATATATTTCCTATCTGACTATTATCTAGTTTTTGGAATAGTAATGGTCTCCATATGTGTTATTATTGCGGTTTTTTCCAGAAAAAATAAGAAATCTAGAAGAAAAGCCATCATCGGTGCTGTCATTATCCCTGCTTTTTGTTTTGCCTGTTACATTGGTGGATTTATATACTGTGATCTTTACGTTGATGGGATGGCGTATAAAACACCAACAACAGAGGCTATACTTTCTCTTCCAAATAATAACATAACCGATCAAGCGTACCAGAATATGTATAGAAATGCCATAGAGAATTATGCCAAATATGGTATCAGGGATGATCGATTATCATTTAATGCTCGTTCCATATTGGGGGCGCTGTTTGTTTCCGAAGCACTTGTTTTTGCCGGCGCCAGTTTTCTCTTTGGTATGCTGATACAGCTTGTCGCAGTAAAAGACATTGATACGAAGAAGTGGGGACTTGTAGGTTTGGGTATAGTAATCCCTTTTGTTCTCTTACTTGGTTATTTTCTTTATACCGGAAACTTAAGAACTTTCTTTATATAAATTTTGGGGAGGAAACATTATGAATCTGTCAGCATTTAGCAAGGCCGTTGAAACGCATGGGGTACTTCCTGTAAGTTTTGCGGCAATCGATTATGAAAATGAATTGTTGTGGCTTGAAGATGGTGATGAAGATGAGAGGTATCGGATCGAACTGCCGCTTTCAGATTTTTTTGGAAACTATACAAAGGAACGCCGGCGTGATTATCATCTTGAATCCCTGCTTACACATGACATTGTGGTTGTAGTCGTTTCTGTCGATGAAGAAAAGAAACTTGTTCGCGTATCCAACTCTGAAGCAAGGAAGATTCTTCGTAGCAAAGAACGTTTGGAGATGCAAAATAAACTTACATCCGAAGGCAAAGTTACGGTAATGGGGCGTGTAGTTGCATTTAAGGGACAGGGACATAGTTCTCATGCCGTAATACGTCCTCTTAATTCAGAACTTCGGCTTATGCTTCCTGTTGCCTGGGTTTCGTTGGAATTTGTCAATGACATCCGTGATGCGTTGAATCTTAAAGAATTGGTAGAGGTACAGGTGTTTAATAAAAGCAAAACTGGATTTACAAGAAGCAGCTCGTATGATTTTATTTGTTCCAGAAAGGCGCTATTTGATGACCCATGGGCAAACGTAGCTTCCAAGTTGCACCGTGACGATATTGTTACCGTTACGGTTACTGGTACTCAAAAAATCGATGGCGACAATCTCCCAGATTTTGGGAAATCAGTTGGACTTCCCTGTATTATTGACGGAATTAACGTGAACGCATATGTAAGGACCAAGTCCAACCTTCAGCTTAAACAAGGCTTTAAGTACCTATCTGTTGTAGACTACGTAGACCCCTCTCGTCGAAGGGTTGGTCTTACAGCTTTTAGATTAAAACCTGACAGCAAATTGCAGAAAAAATAGTAAGGAGTACTATAAATGGAAGAGTACCAGAAAGCAGCAAACATCGACTGTGGCCAAAAGATACATAATGCCTTAAAAAAAGAATCTTATTATACTTATAAGCCGGATACAAGACGCCGTTGGGGTGGGGGCGGTGCTGGCTACGTCTCAAACGAAGAAATCCGAGTCCATGCTAGAGCAGGTTTTTTTCGCGATCAAGACTATTATATGCTTATGACACTCAATGAGATGCGGTTTGCGACGGCTGGAGACGTCTTGACGCGAGTTCGTTTCCTTACTCGAACTGGATCCCATAGACGTTTTTTGCCGATACTTACAGACTTCGATATGGATTCATATCTCAGGTTTCTTGCTAAGCGTGGTGTTGTATATTTTTATATGTATAAGCGGTTTGAAGGTGCTCCGGTTGAAAGGATATATTTTGTCACTCAAGAGGGATTTCTTCTGTTTTCGACACAGTTAATGCTAAAAAACTCTGATAAACATTATGACAAAGCCATGTCTTATAAGCCACCATTTGATATCTTTAAAATCTTGACCGTGAATAGAGTAATGTCTGCGTTCATGAAAAGCAAGAAATGTATAAACGCTCAATATTATCCAGCAATTACAATTGAAATGGAGCGCCCTGGTTTTCAAAACAGATTCTTTGGTCTGGTTACATTGGAGGATGAGAAATGCAAACATAGCTTTATTTTTGAGCCGATAAAGTTTAGGGTGCCTGAGGATAAAATTAGCTTTCAGGAAAATTATGAACGAGTTAGGCAACGATTATATGTCTTGAAAAAAATGGTAAATACCTTTAGCGCAGATTTTGGTCCATCCGAGGTTGCGTTTGTTGTCCTCCTGGTAGAAGATCTTGATGGTTTAAGACATCTTTTCGAGATCCTTAAAGAAGATAACGAACGTAGTTTCTGGGAACAGACGGCATATGTTACTAGTGATTATGCAATCTGTGATTCGTTTCTTGGCGATGCATATAATGCCATGTTTGGAATATCATATGTAGGGGCAAATATTGCGGTGGAACAGAAAAGGCCTTATATTGATATGGAATTACCCGTTACTTGGCGTCAATTGTCTGACGACAAATAGACTGTTTGGCCCAAATATCCTGGCAATATATCCTGTTTGCAATAAGTATGGAGCAATTTATATGATATTTAATAGTTTTATAGGAAAAACTGGTACAGGATATCATTCAAGCGACATATCGTGTTTATTTAAACATCCTAAACTTAATAATCACGCTAAGCCTTGTCTTTTGCAATCTCCGCATTCAATCGATAAGGTTTATCAGCCTCTTCTCCAAAAGCTGGGCGAGTACAAGTACCAAAATTTCGGTGCACTTTAGGTGTTTACAAAAAACGTGATCTATGCTATTATCATCCTAACAGATTCTTGGTTTTAAGATGAAAGAGTGTGTTCACGTGGGTATGAAACGTATATTTGGGTGAATACATGTATTTTTGGCAGGCATCTAAAGCCCGTTCCATAGCGATATGGAGCGGGCTGTTTTTTATTCCAAGAGTC
>JAEEGL012516107.1_pt1 | contig 88763 bp, 77 predicted proteins | sample 9134231 | NCBI WGS metagenome assembly JAEEGL01 (sample SAMN16246548, study PRJNA631951) | gut metagenome | biome: gut microbiome; feature: rumen; material: fiber-attached | host: Bos | place: Iran: Karaj | collected 2018-10 | reverse complement strand
CCAATAGTGATGTCTCTGAGTTCATCAAGAACAGATTAAGCAATCCGTTGTCTATAAAATAATACTTCTGTTGCGTTTCTTTTTCAGTCAGCTTACTCACCTCGTTCTCCATGGGCAGTATCAGCCAACTATCAGCTGCATATCCCGCATAGTCTATCGTAGTAGGCACACTGATGGGCGACCCCGTTGCCACAATCACATTCTTCAGCCTGTTATACGAAAGCGGCTGTTTCACGCTCTCCGCCATCTTCTTGATCAGGATGTTCAACACCCTGTCGTTCTTAATGTTATTTCGGGCACAGATGTCGCCCAGATATATCTTCTGATACAGGCTTGACAGCATCGCCCGCTTGTTCTTAAACGACAGTATCTCTGGTAGACCACCGTAATAGAGGAACTCATTCAGATGTCGCTTCACCTCGCTCCGCTGTATCGTGTCATACTCCCAATGCTCTTTTAGTTCCACCTGCTGCGCTGCCAAATATTCCTTGAACGAATATGGGTACGCATCGTAGATAAAGAACCGTCCACCCAGCGTAGTTGCCACCTCTTTGCTCAGCATTTTGGCATTGCTGCCCGTTACGTAAACCCGATATTTGGCATCAGCCAGTCGGCGCACAAACTTATCCCAGTGAGGTATATTCTGCACCTCGTCCAGAAAAACAATAGGTTTCTTTCCGTATAGTTCCAGATGAGCCTCCAGCAGGCTTTCAAAGTCTTCCGTCTGAAATTCCGCCAGACGCTCATCTTCAAAGTCCACAAACAGAATCTCGTCCCATCCCATTCCTGCTGCCTGTAGCTGACGCACGCGCTGATACAGCAAATACGACTTACCCGCATGTCTCACGCCAACTATCACATAGTTGCCATTCTCTTCAAAGTCTATGGGACGGTTCACAATCACTGCCTCATCCACCTCGCGCTGCTTGCTGATTAGGCACTGCTTTATGACATCTTTACTAATACTCATATAAATTCTATTTAATAAAAGTCGTACGATTTTATTAAGTTTGGTTTGCAAATATAGGCATTTTCTATAAAACGAAATTAACAAACTCTGAAATTTTGCAATATTTTCACATTTTTTATTGCAAACGTTGGATTGCATCCTTCGTTTTCTCGCCATGCCAAAGCTTCAAGTCATAGGAAAGGCGGTTGACTACGCCACTACCATGCTGACTCTCAACCTTCTTGTCGTGAAGCAACTATCCTATTCCCAATGAGCCGTACCGATGGCAGAACATACCGTTGTTGCCACCATTGCTCTTGTCTTGTCAATAACTGCGACAGCCTGTCGCAGAATTGCATCATAATCCGATTCTTGAATCTTTTTAGATAGGGGTCGCCTCAGAAATACTCAAAAATAAATTTGCTTTTTCACTCACCTTGACCTTCGGTCTAAAATGCTCACGCTCGGAAAAGTTCAAAAGATTTTTGACTTTTCTCTCGTTTAATCGCATTTTTGTCATTATCTTTAATCCCCCTTTGGGGGCTTTTAGATAGGGGTCGCCTCAGAAATATCCAAATATATTTGGTATTTCGCTCGCCTTGCACTATCTTTAATCCCCCTTTGGAGGCTTTTAGATAGGCTGCGGCTCGGAAATACTCAAATAAATTTGGTATTTCGCTCGCCTTGCACTATCTTTGCCCAAGAATAACAATCACCTTGATATGAAAAGACTCCTCCTATCTCTTCTCCTCATCGGCATGACCATGGCTGCCGCAGCTGATACGCGGCTGGTGCTGCACTACGACCTGACGCGCGCTGCCGAGGGCGAAACCTCGCTGAACGACTTCTCCGGCCTCGGCCACGACGGCACGCTGATGGATGGCGCTGCCGTCACCACCTTCAAGCACGAGGTGGTGCTCAAAAACGGCATGAAGGGCTGGGTGGACCTCGGCGAGCGCTTCGGCGACGTGGCCGGAGGACTGACGGACTTCACCGTCTCGGCACGGCTCTACATCAGCACGGTCAACAAGTACGACCGCCCGGGCTACGTGCTGCTCTCGTTCACGCAGGGCGACAACATCAGCCTCTCCGACAAGGGCTACTTCTACATCGGCGCTGCCGACGCGGGCGTGCACCTCTCGTCCTCCACCGTGGCCGACGAACAGAGCGTCGCTGCTGCAAAAGGTTTGCAGACGGGCAACTGGCACACGTTCACGTGGACGGTGCGCGGAGGCGTGGTGCGCTACTATGTGGACGGCACATACCAGGCCGGCGGACGCATCAGCCTCACGCCCGAACAAATCGGACGGACGGTGCGCAACCGCCTGTTCAGCACGGTGAACGACGGCGAGGCACGGCTGGCCAGCACCTACCTGAGCGACTTCCGCATCTACGACGGGGCACTCACCACGGCCGAGGTCTGCGCCCTCGCAGGCAAGGAGTACGTGGAGGACAGCGCTTACTCCATCGGCGACTATGCCTTCGACCCCCAGAGCGTGCCGCCCGGAGCCTCGCTGCACGGCAGCGCACGGCTGACGGAGGTGAGCGGAGAGTACATCCTCGACCTTGGCAACGACAACGGCTGGTATGACCTCGGCACCCCCGTGAGCGAAAACCTGCACGCCGCTGACAACTTCACCATCACCACCGACCTCTTTATCCCCACCTCCACCAACCTCGGCCGGGCAGGCAACTTCGTCTGGAGCTTCTCACGTTCCGAGGACATCCACACCACGCCCACGGGCTGCCTCTTCCTCGGCGCCGGCCAGACGCGCTATGCCATCACCCCCACGAACTACCGCGAGGAACAGGGCGTGCAGGCGGGTGCGCCGCTCGCGCAGGGCGTGTGGCAGAACGTCACTTATCGCCAGCAGGACGGCCTCGGCACCCTCTTCATCGACGGCCTGCCCGTCCGCTCCGACTCCATCCGCCTGACGCCGAAGGGACTGGGAAAGACTGACTACAACCGGCTGGGACGCTCGTGCTACGCCGGCGACGCCTACCTCAGCGGGGCACGCTATCACCATCTGCACATTTTCCACGGTGCCCTCACCGACGAGAAGATTCTGGATGCCTGCGCCGACCTTGACAAGCTGAACAGCGAGCTCTTCGTTGCCCAGCTGGAGGAGGCGAAGGAACGGCTGACGCTGGCCTCGGACATCCTCTACGACGACATTGCCCTGCCCGTGAACATGGACGACGGCATCGCTGTAGTGTGGGGTTCGTCGGACGCCGCACATCTCTCACCCACCGGCAAGGTCACACGCCCTGCCCTCGGCGAGGACACCGCCCGCGTCACCCTCACCGCCACGCTCACGAAGAAGTCGCTCACGGCACGGAAGACGTTCCCCGTCCGCGTCGTCCCCGTGCTGGACAATGCCGAGAGCGTCCGCACCGACCTGCGTATGCTAATTGCAGAGTTTGAGCGCCGCAATGCCGCTGCCGACCTCGACTGCCTGCGCACCGACCTCAGCCTGCCCACCCTGCTGAGCGAAGGCTCGTACGTGCGCTGGCGCTCGTCAGACCCCACGCTCGTCAGCCATGCAGGTTTCCTCCGCGGCTTCTCGCCCAAGGGCAACAAGACTGTCAGCCTCACCGCCCTGCTCGTCAAGGGCGGCGAAGCCGACTCGGTGCGTTTCGACGTCACCGTGCCCGAGGCCCCCGAGTACAGCGCCTACCTCTTTGCCTACTTCACCGGCAATAGCCAGAGCCAAGAGCAGATACGTCTTGCCCTGAGCACCGACGGCTTCAACTACACCCCCCTCAACAACGGTGCCCCCATCATCAGCTCCGACACCATCGCCCTCAAGAAGGCTGTCCGCGACCCCCACATCCTGCGCGGCGAGGACGGGCGGTTCTACATGGTGGTCACCGACATGAAGTCCAGCGAGGGCTGGTCGTCGAACGACGGACTGGTGCTGCTCCGCTCCGACGACCTCATCCACTGGACGCACAGCGCCATCGACTTCCCCACCACATGGCCCGAGCGCTTCGACCGTCAGGCACTCACCCAGGTATGGGCACCGCAGACCATCTGGGACCCCGAGGAGAAGAAATACATGGTCTATTACTCCATCGGCGAGAGGGGAAAGCACTACATCATCTACTACTCCTACGCCAACGACGACTTCACCGCCCTCAGCCAGCCGCAGGTGCTCTATGACCACGGCGCCAACACCATCGACGCCGACATCGTGCGCAGCGACGACGGCACATACCACATGTTCTTCAAGACCGAGGGCGAGGGCAACGGCATCCAGCAGGCCACGGCATCGTCGCTCCACGGCCCCTGGACAGCCGAGCGGCGCTACCTCCAGCAGACGAACGTGGCCGTCGAGGGCTCGGGCGTCTTCCGCCTCATCGACTCTGACGAGTGGGTGCTGATGTACGACTGCTACACCTCGGGGCACTACCAGTTCTGCAAGAGCAGCAACCTGCACGACTTCACCTTCGTCTGCAACACGCAGACCACCGGCTCGTTCACCCCGCGCCACGGCACGGTCATCCCCGTCACCCCCGACGAGGTGGCACGGCTCATTGATGCCTGGCCCTCCACAGGCCTCAACGCCACGGACTTCGGCGTCCTGCCTGACAGCCGCGTGGGCAACCCCATCCTCCCCGACTTCCATGCTGACCCCGAGGTGCTCTACTCCCGCAAGACGGGACGCTACTACGTCTATACCACCACCGACGGCGTGGCCGGATGGGCGGGAACGTACTTCACCGCCTACTCCTCAGCCGACCTTAAGGAGTGGGTCTTTGAGGGCAACGTCCTCAATCTCGCCACGGCGCAGGTCATCTGGGCCTCGGGCAACGCCTGGGCACCGGCCATCGAGGAGGTGGCGAACGACGACGGCTCTTTCACCTATTACCTCTACTTCAGCGGCAACGCGGGGCAGCGCAAGGAGATTGGCGTCGCCACCGCCCCCACGCCCGTCGGCCCCTTCACCGACCGTGGCGAGAGCATCATCAAGACCTCACCCGCAGGCGGCGGACAGCAGATTGACGTCGATGTCTTCACCGACCCCGTCAGCGGCACGCCCTACATCTACTGGGGCAACGGCTACATGGCCTGCGCCGAACTGAACCCCGACCGCGTCTCGCTCAAGGAGGGCACCACGCGCGTCCTCACGCCCACGGGCGGCACGCTCAGCGACTATGCCTACCGCGAGGCTCCCTACGTCTTCTACCGGGGTGGATTGTACTACTTCCTCTGGTCGGTCGACGACACGGGCTCCAACAACTACCACGTGGCCTACGGCACCTCCACCTCCCCCACAGGCCCTATCAACGTGGCTCGCAATCCCATCGTGCTCATCCAGCGCCCCGACGAGGGAATCTACGGCACGGCGCACAACAGCATCCTCCAAATCCCCGGGCGTGACGAGTGGTACATCGTCTATCACCGCATCAACAAGAACTGGCAGGGTAAGAACGGCAGCGGCTACCACCGCGAGACGTGCATCGACCGCCTGGAGTTCAATGCCGACGGCACCATCCGTCCCGTCACCCCCACCCACACGGGCCCCGATGCTGTGGATACCTGGCAAATCGTCACCTCCCTCCGCCGCCCTTTTGACGTGTGGGGAGAGGACAGTACTCCCTCCCCCAGCATGGAAGGCAACAACTCTTTTGACCTCCTCGGCCGCCCCGTTGAAGGCCTCCCCACGGGCATCTACATCATCAATGGACGGAAAGAAGTAAGAATAAACCCATAAACCATTTATGGACAAATATATGCAAATGGCAATCCGCGAAGCCCAGCGCGGCATCCACGCGGGCGACGGAGGACCCTTTGGCGCTATCATCGTCAAGGACGGCATGGTTGTCGGCCGTGGCCACAACCAGGTGCTCAAGCGCCAGAACCCCACCCTCCACGGCGAGGTGGTTGCCATCGGACAGGCTACGCGCCGCCTCCACACGCACGACCTCTCGGGCTGCGAGCTCTACACCACCGGCGAGCCCTGCCCCATGTGCCTCTGTGCTTGCCTTTGGGCGAACATTGACAGGGTCTATTACGGCTGTACCATTGCCGACAACGCCCGCATAGGCTTCCGCGACGAACGCTTCGACACCCTCATGGGAGGCCGCCAAGCACTCGTCAACCCCTCGTCTAACGCGGAGCCCTACCTCGTCCCCCTCGACCGCGACGCCTGCCTCGCCCTCTTCGACGAATACCTCTCCCTCAATCCAAAGGCGTATTGACAAGGTAATCCCTCTGACGTATTGACATAGTAATCCCCCAACCTGCAAGGGTCGGGGGATTGCTATACACTATCTCAAAAACACTTCCACGCTACTTCACAAACACTTTCTTCGTTGTGCCGTCGTTCAGCTGCACGATGTTCAAGCCCCGCCCAAGGCCTTCCACCTTTCGGCCAGTGATGTCATAAACGGCACGGACGTTCTGCATATCCTCCGTTTTCAATACTTGGATACCATCATCATCAACAACTGTCACTTCGCACGTCGCCGTCATGCCACCATCCTCTGTTGTTACGGTAATAGTGGCTGTGCCCGAGCCAACGGCGGTGACAAGGCCCTTCTTGGATACCGTGCAGACGGATTTGTCCGAGGTGCTCCACGCCACGGACTTGTTACTCGCATCCTCGGGAAGGACGGTCGCAGTTAACTGATATGTCGCACCTACTTCTTCAAGCTGTATTGAAGTGGCATCAAGCGTGACTCCCGTAACGGGCTGCACCACCGTCACCTCGCAGGAGGCAACGACGTCGGGATTAGACAACGATTCAACTTTTATGACTGCCTTTCCGACATATTTTGCGGTAACTTTTCCATTTGAATCAACCGAGGCGACGGTCTTGTCTGACGATGACCACTTCACTTCCTTATCCGATGCATTCTCAGGAAGGACGGTGGCTGTAAGCGTAGCTGTTTCGCCAATATTCAATGTGAGCGAGTTTTTGTTTAATGATATATCAGTAACGTCAACTACTTCTTCGCTTGAGTAGTAGAAACCGTCAACATAATTCTTGCCAAATATTTGATATGTGTTTCCTTGGTTATAATAGAATATTATGGGAATATAACGTATGTGATCTTCAATTAATAAAGCGCAATCTATTGTATATTCGATTTCTTTGCTTTCATTCGGTTTAAGATAGAGGAAGTAAGGGTCAGACCACACAGTTGTCGGATAGCCATTCGCTTCATCTTCAATATAATTCCCCTTATCATCGCACTTAAAGGCATCTAAACACGTATAAATTACATTGTCAAAGACGTTCTCTCCCACATTTTTCACCTTGATTTTTATATTCAACGAGCCATGCAGATAGCCTTTTCTATCGATATCTCCTCTTGAGATTTCAAATTCCAGCTTGCAGGCTGGTTCGTCTGTGATTTCCATCTTATCGGAGTAGAGTACACTTTTGCCATCCCAGTCGGAAGAAATCTTTACGTCGTGAGAGCCTTTGTCAGGTGCAGAAGTAAAGATGATTGTCTGACCCGATTGTCCTGGATCAGTATAGACGCCGACACCTCCATAGAGTTCTCCGTCTATCCAAAGGAAGAGGCGATTCTCGTAGTTCGTACCGTTGTTGGTGTAGTCAATAAACACCTTCAGGCGTTCGTTGACAAAAGGTGTATGGTAGGAAACCTTGTCAACCGTCACATGCGATGACTCTGAGATATTAGCTTCTTCTTCATCCTCCGCAGGAGCATTGCCCTTGTTAGGTTGGAATCCGAAGAATGCCGACTGGAGAATATTGTAACCACTGAACCACACCTGATTTATTTGAGACCTACAAAAATCCAACACACCCAAATCGCAATAAATACTGTTTGATCCTTGTCCTCCGCCCTGACCATAGTTGGCATGAAAATACCCATTACCGTCGTAGCCATCGACAATGAATATGTGGTTTTGAGCCATTGCAGCTCCTGAGGAATAAGGCACAGGACGACCCGCTTCCAGTTCGTCATAGACCATCTGCTCCCATACTTCATGTGAATAGTTGGCTGCATAACGACGACAAGCTCCGCGATCGAAATCAAAAAAATCGGCAATAGTCTCAATATCAAATACAGCGGCAGAGCCTCCAAACGAATAATCCATCTTTAAGGCACAGCCACAGTAGAGCAGCAACTTGGTTACTTCCTGTAGCGACTCGTCGTCTCGGTCTGGCTCATCTGTTCCACTAATACTATAATAATTCAAATGCATTTTTTCGTAGTGAAATGTCGTTGGAGGCAAGGCTTCCATTTGATAGCCCTTTGTGGCCGTGGTATATGCGGGTATCGTCTTCGTCGTACCTGCAGGATATTTGTAATAGTACATCAGGTCTGCCAGAGTAACAGCCACGCACCCCACAAGCGTAGGATGACTGGCATTATAATCATAGGGGAGACGATAGCTATAGGGTGGATATTGTTCCCACTGGGTCTCAATGAGGGGTGGAATAACTTTGCGCTCCACTTCCGATGCCCTTGCTTGAGGCGTATAGCCTGCAACGGCAATAATGTTCATCTGCTGCTCATAGCCGAGGAAAATCTGTTTCAATGCATCTGGCAACGTTTCGACATCGAGGTAGTCCGTCTCGCTATAGGCCAAAACGGGATTCACACAGTCGTTGTTAGCCACGATGACGAAACCGCCATTTGCCTCATCTGCAAATGTCCAAAGATGACGGTAGCCCAAATCCTTATACGTCAAATGCTCCGCGGAGCGGACTTTTCGTTTCCCGTTCACACTCGGCATCGCCTTGCTCATAAACTGACTGGCAATCTGTTGCGCCTGCTCCAGGCCGATAGTATCGGCAAAATTCTCCAACGAGAAAACAACACAAACGAGGAATAATAACGCCTTTTTCATAATGGTATGGATTTAAGTAGGGGCAAAGATAACGTATGCCAAACGAAAAAGCAAATTTTTTCATGGAAAACCACTCCTCCCCTATCCTTCCGCAAGGGTCTGGAAGTGTAAGTCAAGTAGATTTTTGTGTGATTCCAGTCGCTTGTTATTGTACCAAACCCGTTAGGACACGTGTCCTAACCCGTTGGGACACCTTACCTAACCCGTTGGGACACGTGTCCCAACGGCTTTGGGAGATAAGAAAGGAAGGGATGGCTACTTCGTCAGGGAGAATTTGAGGGAGACGCCGAAGTCGTTGGTGGAGGTGGGATAGGCGGAAGCGGAGACAACGGGGATGTTGGTCTGGTGGTCGAAGTAGGCGTTGAGGGTCATCATCTTGCTGTAAGCATAGTCGGCTGAGAAGCTGAGCTTGATGGCTTTGTTGCCGGAGGTTGCCTGCGTGGTAAGCTCCTGGATGTTGCGGCAGAGGGCGCTTTGGTCGCGGAAGGAGAAGTCGCCTCGCAGGTTGAGGTCGTTGCTGACTTTGCTGCGCCCTGCGCCCGGACGTGCGCCGAAGAGCTTGAGGCCTACCACCTTGTAGCCGAGGCCGACGACGATGTCGTCCGAGCAAGTCTCAACAAGCTGCACGGCTGTGAGCGAGAGGTTCATGACGCGCGACTTCTTGTACTCGAGCTTGGCGGTGAGGTTGTCGGGGGTGGTGACGTCGACGCCGATGAGGGGCGAGAACTGCTCGTTTATGCTGACAGAGCTGATGTCAAACATGCTGCTGGGGATGGGATTGCCGGTGGTGACGTCTTCGATGAAGCCCAGCCCGTTCATACAGGCCATGTAGGAGCTGTAGGTGCCAAACGAGCCTACGGCATAGACGCTCTTGTAGGAGTGGTTGATATTGACGCTCTTGAAGTATTTCTGGAAGAAAGCCAGCTTGGAGAGTCCGCCGTAGGTGATGCGCCAGTTGGGCAGCAGGCTAAGCATGGAGGGGAAGAGGCTGAGGCCCGCGCCGTCGACGGAACGTCCGCTATAGACAGCGAGGAAGGCGGGAATCATCACGTCGGGGCTGTAGGGCGAGACGCCTCCGTTGGCAGGGTCAAAAGCGCTGCCGGCAAGGTTGCTCTGCGTGGGATAGGTGAGGCCGTTGTATTGCCCTTCGACGCGGCGCTGCATGAGGGCTAGGCTCTCGACAAAGCGGTCGAAGTAGCGCGAGCGATAGCCGTCGCTGCTGCGGCGAGGCTCAAAGGCGCTGCCGAGGGTGATGGTGGACATGTTGAACTGCCCTGTGCGGGTCTCGGGCATACCGGGGTACATGAACTGTACGGTGCGCGAGTCGGTCTTGGTCCAGTTGCCATTGACGTCAATCTTCACGTCGCGTGCAGGCTCAACGGTAACCTTCACCTGAAGCTCTTCCACGTTCGACGAGGCAGAGGTGTAGGCGACGCTGTCGTTGTGGAGCAGCCAACCACGGTCGGAGGCACGCTGGAGGTAGTCGTCGCCCGTCAGTCCGAAGGCAAAGTCCCAGCCAGGTGCGGCATCGGCGCCCAATGTCGTCTGGCCAAGCAGCCCGCCCATCTGAGGCATGAAGCCAGGAAGCGTCATCGAGCGAGTATTCTTATAGGAGAAGGAGGTGTTGCGCACCATCATGAGGGCGCGGCTGCCGTACTGCGCAGCCTTGTACCAGCCCTGCTCGCTGAGATCGGGGCCTGGGACGACGCTGAGCTTAACCGAGGCACTATCACGGGCGGTGAAGCGAATGGTGTTCTCGTCAACCACCTTGTACTTCATTTTAAAGCTGCGTCCGTCTTCGGTGCGGAAGGAGACTTCGGGGCGCTTCGACTTCTGATTATGCTTGACCTCGTAGGTGCTGTCGGGTATCAGTTTGTATTCAGCGTTGAACTTCTTTGCCTTAGGCTCGGGTTGTTTCTTCTCTGCCGTCTTGCCCTTGGTGGTGGTGGGAGTCTTGCGGGCCGTAGAGGCGCTTGAGCCACCAGAGCCGGAGAACTTCTTATTGGCTTCCTTGAGGAACGGCACCTTATTATATAGGGTCTCCAGATTGGCGCTGCCGTTGATGGTGACGGAACGCTGGTTGGCAATGTTATCGCCGTAGGAGCCGCCGTTGGCGAGGGTAGCGCCGCGCTTCCAGTTGTAGGAAGAGTTGTAGTTGGCATCGCCCTTCAACCAGTCGAAGATGGGCAGTTTGCTGATAGGCAGCTGATAGGTGGCGGTGAACGTCTGCTGATAGGTGAGCGGACGGCCCATGCGGGCAATGCTGTGGCGGACAGAGTCTTTCCAAAGGGAGTATTCGTCGGGATAGAGGGCGCGGTTGACGGGGGCGTAGGGCTCCTCAATCTCTGCATTGGTGCCGGAGGTGAAGTTGGCCTTGAGGCTGTTGGTGAGATCCCAGCGAAGGGTTGCCTTGCGGTTCCAGAGGAACTCCTGCGAGAAGTTGACGGGGATGCCGAGCGAGCCGTAGGAGCCTTCGAGGTCGCGCATCTGCAGCTCGTAATAGACGCGGTTCATGTCGGTGGAGAGCGTGAAGCTCTGCGGCAGGGGGCTAAGGCTGAACTCGCGGAGGATGTCGAGCCACTTGGACTTCGACTTGAGGTCCTTGAAGGGTTTCCAGGGCTTGAGGGCGGGGGCGTAGGCATAGGAAGCCTGAGCGCGCCAGTTGAGGTTGTGCTGGTAGTCGATAGTGTTGCCGCCGTTGTCCTTCGTACTGCGCGAGAAGCCGAAGGTGAAGTTGGAGGGGTCGTAGGGCATGGGCGTCTTGGAGGTGACGTTCATGCGGATGTTAGAGAGGGATAGGTTGCGCGAGGTGACGACCTCGTTGGCTATGCGCAGCAGCGAGTCGCGCTCGTGGCTGTCGGCAAGGGTCTCCATCATGTCGTCGAGGTAGAGGTCGGTGTCGAAGGGGCTGTAGAGGGGCGACACTTTCTCCTGGGAGACGGAGTAGTAGAGGGGGAGCGAGAGCTTGAGCTTCTCGGGGAAGAAGCGGCCGAGGTCGAAGTTAGTGGTGAAGGCGTACTGATAGAGGTCGTCGTCGCGACGCTGGCTGACGCCCTGCTCAAGTCCTCCGAAGCCGGCGGTCTCAGCATGTCCGGTGACGTTGACGCTGCCCACGTCGGAGAGTTTCACGTTGAGGGCACTCTGCGCCGCCCAGCCGCCCTGATTCTGGAAGCCCGTGAGGCGCAGCTCGTTCACCCACACCTCGGCCGAGCGGCTGCTGCGGCTGTTGTTGCGCACACCAATCATCACCGTCTTCACCTTGCCGATGGTGGGGTTGCCGATGACGCTGATGCGGTTCTTGGGGTGATCTTCGTCGAAGGCGGTGTAGAGCGTCGTCTTGCTGACGGCGGAGTTGACGTTGGCCTCCTTGTTGCGCATACGCTTCAGATCGGTGAACTTGGTGAAGGCGATGTCGAGCATGTTGCTCTCGGGCCACACACCCTCGCGGCCTACCGTGGTGTCGTCGTAATACCCTGGCTGGGTGATGGCAAGGGGAATCTCATACTCATAGTAGTTGCTCTTGTAGTCGGAGCCGAGGCGGATGAAGACGCTGAGTTGGTCGTCCTCAAGGGGGAGGTCGCTATCGACGAGCTGCTCGGCATGGACAAACATCTGAATGCGCTCGTACTTGCGGAGGTCTTTGTTGTCCTTCTTATAGACGGCACGGGCTTCGTTGGGCTCCAAACCGATGACCTGAATGCTCATTGCCTGCTCGTTGTCCTGACGCAGCTGGGGCTGGTTGGGGTCGAGGATACGGGTGATGCCGGGAGGCATGGTGTAGTTGATGGGGGTGCGGTCGCCGTTCTCCTCGATGTTGACGGAGCTGACCACCATGGAGCCGCTGACCTTGGGCGAGCTGTTGGCAGCGGAGTAGATGGGCTGGTCGTAGTTGCGCCATGTGCCGCTGATGAGGCTGAGCGAAGCCAGACGGACGATGATGGGCTCGGCAAAGCCCGTCATGTAGAGACGCATGAAGCGGATGCTGGTGAAGTCGCGGATGCTGCCGAAGACGCTCTCGTAGTTATCTACCGGCACGCGGAACTTATACCAGCGGATGCTCTCGAAGTTGCCGTTGCGCAGCTTGGTCTTGACGGTGCGGACGTCGGTGATGTGGTTACGCCCCATCGTCATGTCGGAGGGGCGGAGCGAGACGTGGTACTCGAAGTACTTCTCGTATTCGTCAAGGGTGTAGTCCTGGTTGATGTCCTCCACGTCGGGGGTTGTCTTGGCGCTCTTGTCGTAGCTGTCGTTGTCGGTGGAGATGGAGTTGCCCTCGGTGCCGTTGTAGCGCTTGTAGCGGTCGAGGATGGAGAGTTCGAGGGCATCGTAGTCGCTGCCGCGGTAGTGGTGGAAGGCATCGCCGGCGGGGTCGGCTTCAAACTCGGCAAAGGCTTCGGCGCTCACCTTTCCCTTCACGGCGTTGAGCCAGTCGGCATAGCTGGGGAACGAGCGTTCCTCGTCGTTCGTCAAGCCGTTGAGACCCACATCCTGACGGTCGCGGGCAGCGCTGTTGTTGTCGAAGGCATAGACAAGGCTGAGGGCTTTCGGCACACGGCCCCACACGGTCTCCACGTAGTTGATGCTGTCGGTGGTGTTGACGGTGGCCGTCATGCCGTTCTCGTAGAACTTCTTGCCGTCCTTGAGGATGTCCTCCGACACCTCGCCGATGTTGATGTAGAAGTCGCCGCCCTCGGCTTCGGGGTTGTAGATGAAGGGGTCCATCATCCAGAACTCGATGTACTCGATGTTGCTGGTTTCGAAGTCGGTGGTGGAGAGCTGGCGCATGATGCCGCCCCAGCGGCGACGGGGGTTGGTGAGCTTGCCGTCGGAGGTGAGGTCGGTGTCGAGGTTGTAGGGACCGCGCTCGTTGGGGTAGTAGGCGAGGTTGAGGATGTTGAGTGTCGAGGACTCGCCGTAGGTGCTCTCCTTGTTGGGATAGAGCTCGCGCTCATAGACCTCGCGGATGTAGTGGTTCGAGAGCTGCTCAAGGTCGCTCTTCAGGTGGGCAGGGGTGAGGGAGCTGTTGCGGCGGGTGAAGAGGGGGTCGATGGTGTACCAGTTGAACAGGGCGCGGTCCATGCCGGTGCGGAGGTCGTTGGTGAGCGAGGCGTTGGGCATCGACGAGGGGATGCTGGCGAGCATCCACGCCGAGGGGGTGTTGAGGGGGATGTCGCGCTCGCTGCTCTCGAAGTCGTCGATGTAGCTGGCGCTGCCCTGCACCATGTCCGACACGCCGGCAATCAGCTGCGCAAACTCCGCCGTGAAGTTGATGCTGGAGGGCTGAGTGACGTGTAACCCGGGGATGTAGTCGAGGATGTTAGTGAGCAGCTGGCTCTCGCGCTTCCAAGCCATGTTCAGTCCCCAGAGGGTGTTCTTCAGCGGTTCGCTGCCCATGCTCACCTTGCTGGTGAGGGGTTTCTCGTTGAGGTACAGCAGCGTGCCGCCCAGCTTGAAGTCCTTCGTGAAGTCGTAGCCCCAGTTCACGCCCATCATCGTCTTGCGCTGCATGTTGTAGGCGGTGTTGCTCTCCATGGAGACGTTGATGGCGGTGCCGGCGTCGATGATGCTCTGGTTGATGATGGTCACCTCGCCTTGTGTGTAGTCGACGGTGTAGTCGCTGTTCTCCGTCAGGGTGACGCCGCCTGCCGTCACCTTCACCGAGCCGCGGGGCACGTTGTAGGCACCCAGCGAGATGACGCTTCCCCCGCCGCTGCCGGCATATTCGCCCGTCAGCAGGAACTTGTTCTTCTCGGCAACCTGCTTGGCTGTCGTCTTCGTGGAGTCGTAGAGTTCCTCAAAGACGTATTTGTCGGCCACGGCATCGTTGCCGATGACCTTGCGCAGCCAGCCGCCGAAGGGCTCCACGACGGGGAAGATGATGCGGCCTGTGGACGACTGCACCGTGTAGCCCTCCACGTAGTCGAAGAAGCCGTTGGGGTTGGAGTTCTGCTTGTTGTCGAGGCGGTCGAGGTTGACCAGCTGCAGCAGCGTCTTGCCCTTCAGCGACGCCTCGGGCAGATAGTTGAGGTTGGTACCGGTGCTGTCGCTCTCGTACTCGATGTTGAGGCGGAAGTCGGTGCTGCTGAGCGACTTGGCACCGAGGCTGTAGATGTTCTTCATCATCAGGTCCCACGTGCCGTTGGAGGGCGACATGCTGTTGGACTTCAGTAGCTTCACGTAGAGCGCCTTGCCTCCCTCCTTCTGGTCGGCGGCAAATTCGCCCACCTGCCACGTCTTGCCGCCGTAGGTGTATTCGAAGGCGACGGCCAGCACCTCGTCGCTCTTCAGCGTGGTGCGTAGCGAGATGTAGCCCAGCGTGCTGTTGAGCGTGTACTCCGAGCTGCTGAGCAGGCGGGCATTGGAGATTTTCTCGTAGTCGGCGCTGCCGCTGAGGAAACCGCCGAACACGGCGCCCACCTGGTCGATGTCGCGCACGGCGCCGTAGGTGTTCACCATCTGGTAGTAGAGGTCGTTGGCGGTGTTGGCAGGGAGGTGGGTGGTGCCGGTGGCGCGCCACGTGGGGTTGCTGATGTGGTTGGCTTCGCCAAGGTCGGTGAAGGCGATGACGTTGCGGGGGTTGTCGTAGCTGCTCGTCTTGTTCGTTATCCACAACTCGATGCGCGTTATCTTAATGCCCGACATGATGGTGGGCAGCTGCGCCATGTTCTGGTCGTAGGTGTCGCGGAAGTAGTGGGCGAGGAAGAAGTGGCGGTTCTCGTCGTAGTCGGCCACGTCCACCTCAAACTCTGTCAGCTGCTTGCCTCCCTTCGAACTGACGGAGGTGGACTGCGACGTCTTCTGCGAGAGCACCGTCTGCAGCGACAGCTTGCCGAACTGCAGGTCGGCACGGATGCCGAACAGCGAGGTGCTGCCCGTGATGAGCGAACTGTTCGTGGGGAAGCTGACGTTGCCCGCCTCAAGCAGCTTGATGATCTCGTCCTCCTTCCCCTCATACTTCAGCTTCATCTTCTTCGTGTCGTAGTTGAAGGTGGCCTCAGTATTGTAGTTCATGTTCATGTTTATCTTGTCGCCCACCTTGCCGTTGATGCTCAGGTTGATTTTCTCGTCGAAGTCAAAGCCGAAGGTGTTGCGGCTGCGCAGGGGCAGTGTGGGGTTGTCGATGCTCTTCTGGTTGAAGCCGAACTTCAGCTCCGCCGTGCCGTTGGTGCGAATCTGCACGCCGCCAGGGCCGAAGATTTTCTCCGCCGGACCCAGGTCGAAGTGCATGTCCGAGAAGTCGAACTTCTCCTTCTTGCCCTCTTTCTCGAACTCCTCCTCGTTCTTGGCGCGGAAGAAGGCGTCGAGGCTGCGCTTCATGCTCCACTGCTGGTACTCCTCGGGCGTCATCAGCAGGGGCACGCTCAGGTACGAGTCGCCGATTTTCGTGCCGATGATGTAGGTGTGCGTCCGTTCGTCGTAGGTGGTCTCCGTCTTCAGGTTCTCGGGCGTCTTCAGGTCGGCCGACTTCTTCTTCAGGTCGTCCTCGTTGTCGGGCGTGGTCTTCGCGACCTCAAAGCGCGGCTTCGTCTCCACCGTGTCCTCGGGCATGACAATGGCAGCCACGCTCCCGTTGGCAGAGAGCATCGCACTGCACATCAGCAGCATCAGGAGGACAATGTGGCGAACCGCTTTCAAGGAAGGATGATAATTTAATTCCTAATTCTTTAATTCTCTAATTTTTAAAGTCTTTTCAGCGACTCCTTTATCACCTGCTCCACGGTGAGGCTGGGCGCATCTTTCAGCACGGCCATCACCACCTTCTGCGACGCGGCGGACTGGAAGCCCAGCATCACGAGGGCGCTGATGGCCTCGTCCATCACGGCCGAGCCTGGTGCCATGCCAGCCACACCCGCCGGTGCGCTGCCTGCCGAGGCTGTGCTGCTGCCTCCCACCTTGTCCTTCAGGTCCACGATGATGCGCTGGGCCGTCTTCAGCCCGATGCCCTTCACCGACTTCAGCACGCGCTCGTTGCCCGTGCGGATGACGTTTGTCAGCTCCTGAGGCGTGAACGACGAGATGATCATCCGCGCCGTGTTGCCCCCCACGCCGCTCACCGTCAGCAGCTGCAGGAACAGCTCGCGCTCGTCCTTGCCGGCAAAGCCGAACAGCGTGTGGGCATCCTCGCTGATGGCCTCATAGACATAGAGTTTCACCTGAGTCTTCCCCTGAATGGCCGTGTAGGCGTTCAGCGAGATATTGAGCAGATAACCCACGCCGCCGCACTCCACCACCGCCGTGGCAGGCGTCAGCTCCGTCAGTTCTCCTTTCACGTATTCTATCATAGTTGCACTTTCTTTTACGCACGCACGTGCGTGCCCATTGCAATGAAAACGTAATTACAAGGCATTTTATTATACGATAGGACGAAAATAAAGAAATATGACCATGGTCATACGGTCACAAAAGTTTGTTGTAAATAAATTTGTTTTTTCACGCGGTTACGCGTAATTTTGCAGCATGAAAGTGAAGGAGAAACAGAAATACCGCCTGACGGCAGTGGCTCGCTGGATTTGGCAGGCCTCGAAGGGGGCACGCGGCATGGTGGCCGTGAACTCGCTGGTGGGCATCCTGGATGTGGCTGTGGGGCTGGCGTTCGTGTGGTTCAGTAAGGAGACCATCGACATCGCCACGGGCGACCAGGAGGGTAACCTCGTGACCTACGGCATCGTCATGGCCGTGCTGATGCTGGCCGAGATTGGGGTGCGGGCGCTTGACAGCTGGATCCTGAACACCCTGTCCGTGCGCAACCGCAACCGCCTGCGCCACCGCCTGTTTGCGCGCCTGATGCGCAGCGAGTGGCGGGGACTGGAGCAACACCACTCGGGCGACGTGCTGAACCGCCTCATCAACGACATCACCACCGTGTCGGGGCTGATAACCGAGACGACGTCGGCGCTCATCATCACCGTGGTGCAGCTGGTGGCCTCGTTCTTCTTCCTCTATGCGATGGACCGCACGCTGGCGCTCATCATCGTGTGCATCATGCCGCTGTTCCTCGTCTTCAGCCGCTTCTACGTGCGCCGCATGCGCGGCATGACAAAGGACGTGCGCGAGAGCGACAGCCGCATACATGCCGTGATGCAGGAGAGCCTGCAGAACAAGCTGGTCATCAAGACACTGGAACAGGACAGCGAGGTACTGGAGAAGCTTGACGGGCTGCAGGACATGCTGGAGAGTCAGGTCATCCGCCGTACGCGCTTCAGCATCGGCACACGCGCGGTGGTCTCGACGGGCTTTGCCACGGGCTACCTGACGGCCTTCCTCTGGGGCGTGTTCCGCATCGCCGCGGGACGCATCACCTTCGGCGTCATGACGGCCTTCCTGCAGCTGGTGGGCCGCGTGCAGCGCCCCATCACCGACATTGCCCGCATGATTCCCGGCATGGTGGGCGCCATCACCTCGGGCGAGCGCCTGATGGAGCTGGAGGAGCTGCCGCTGGAGGACGTGGCCAATCCCAAGCTGAGCAAGGACACGGCGGGCGTGAGGCTCGACGACGTCACCTTCAGCTATGCCGACGGCGACAGGAACATCCTTGAGCACCTCACCGTGGACTTCCCGCCCCGCTCCACCACCGCCATCCTGGGCGAGACGGGCGCCGGCAAGACAACCCTCATCCGCCTGCTGCTGGCGCTGGTGAAGCCCTCGAAGGGCACCGTCACGGTGTATGACAGCACCGGCACCATCGGCCCTGCCTCGCCCGACACGCGCTGCAACTTCGTGTATGTGCCGCAGGGCAACACGCTGTTCAGCGGCACCATCCGCGACAACCTGCTGCTGGGCGACAGCGAGGTCACCGAGGAGGGGATGTGGCATGTGCTGGAGATGGCCTGTGCCGACTTCGTGCGCCGGCTGCCCCAGGGCCTCGACACCCCCTGCGGCGAAGGTGGCGGAGGGCTCAGCGAAGGACAGGCTCAGCGCATCGCCATCGCCCGCAGCCTGCTGCGCCCGGGCAGCATCCTGCTGCTGGACGAATCGACGTCGGCACTCGACGTGGAAACAGAACGGGAACTCCTACAGCGCATCACGAAGGGCGAACGGGGCAAGACACTCATCTTCATCACCCACCGCACCTCCGTCACCGACTACTGCGACAGAGCAATCACGATTACATCGCAAGCCACTTGAGGATTTCCTCGCTATAGGTCTTGGAGACAGGGAGGTCAGGCACACCGTTGATGCCCATTTCAATGAAGAAGCCCTCCTTGTCGCGACGCAACACACGCACCTGCTCCATGTTGACAAGGTACGAGCGGTGGCAGCGCATGACGTTGGTGCCCTGTAGCTGCGCAGCCATGCGCTGGAGCGTCATGCGCATCATCTGCTTGCGGGGGAGGTTGTTCTTCAAATACCAGATGGCCACGTAGTTGTCTGACGACTCGATGTAGAGGAAATTCTCCTTGGCCAGGCTCAGCTGCAGCTCGCCCCGCTCGTCGTAGAACGAGATGATGCTGCGCCCCGCAGCCTTCTGGGTGATGGCCGAGTCGAGGTCTTCCTCTATCTCCTTGAGCTGCGTCTTCTTGTCCTGCAGCGACAGGTAAATGACCGCCGCCGTGTAGGGCGGCACAATCAGCAGCGCCGAATAGGTGAGGCACTTCAGCAAGGCCGTCATGAAATCATGCTCCACGTGGACGCAGAAGAAACAGACCGCTGCGATGACAGCTATCACGATAATCTCCAGCACAATCCACACAATGTAGCTGATGTTCTTGATGGCGTGATGCTTTGTCCAAAGCACCATCGTGGTCCGGCTGAGGAAGAAGATAACCAACGCGAAAGAAACCAACACAATGGACCACACAAGGTACATGAACTTCGTGGTGCCCATCGACCCTGATGCCGGCAGGCTGTAGGGCGTGAACAGGTTGATGAACAGCAACGCAAATGCTGCTACAAACGCTATCATGCCCACCTGGCTGCGCGTCTTCAGCAAATAGCCTGCCACCCTGCGATGGAAAAAATCCCTGTCTTCTGCCATACTCTGGTTTGAGGGCGCAAAATTAATATTTACCGACGATATATCAAAGAATCTTATGAGAATTTAAGAGTTTCGTCGGGCTGGTTTCGGTTTAGCAAAGTCAGCCGGCAAGCGCGTTTTTTCAAAGCTTGAACGCGGCGCTGGCGGTGGAGCCGACGGGGAGGCGGCGCGTCTGACGTTTGCCCGTGGCGTGGTTGACGACGGTGATTTCGGCCTTAGCCCCTCGACGAGTGACCTCTATGTCGAAGTCGGCACCAAAGGCACGCACGTGGCGAAGCGCCATGCTGTTCCACCCTTCAGCCAGACGGGGCGAGACGGTGAACGAACGCAGTCCCGTGGGGCGCAAACCGAACATACCTTCCACCACGGCGCGGCAATAGAGTCCGCTCTCGGCAGAGAGGTGGCGCTGCGAGCCCTCAGGCCATGCCTCGATGGGATAGGGTACGTGGGTGCCCAGCAGACGATACTCGGAGTAGTGGTGCATGAAGGGATTAGCGGTGGCAACGTCGCCCGCAATGTAGATGCCGCGCAGGGCATAGAGCGTGCTGCGGTCCCAAAAGGTTTCGCTCCCCTCCTGCGTTAGCAGGCCGTCGTCGGTCATCAGCTTGGGCGAGGTGAGGGCTGCGATAGTGCCCTCGGCACGGTTCTCAATGCCGACGATGAGGGGCATACAGATCCACGAACGCAGCTGCGTGTTGCCCTCATAGTAGCGATAGGTGTGAAATTCGCCCATGTCGGCACCGAAGTAAGCCTCGATGGCCTTCGCCAGCGCATCCGCCTGACGGGTATAAGCCGTAGCACGTGCATTGCCCAACCCAAGCTCCTTGCAGAGCATGGCGGCGCTGCGCAAGGCATCGTAGTAGAGCGTGGAGGTGCAGAGGTTGGCATCGCCCGCAGGGAAACGCCCCTCAAGCTCGTCGCAATCGGAGAGCACCACACCGGCATCGTTCAGGTGACGACGGCAGTACTCCAGGCACCACTCAATGAGCGGCCACAGCTGACGGGACTCTTCACGGCTGCCGCGTGCCATCACGTAGCGCGACGCTCCATGCGCAATCATAGCCGCATCGCCACGGTCGCCGGCACCGTTCCAGATATCCTTGCCCTCGGCGATGATGGAGCTGGGGATGGGGTTGTAGTCGTCGTTCATGAAACGGGCAAAGTGGAGGTAGGCATTGAGTGCCGAGGCATTGCCTGTGCCGTAGCCCGTGAAGGGGAAGAAGGGGTTGACATACTCGGCCTGGTCGTTAGCCCAGATAGCCGCGTAGTACGACTCGCCGCCTGGGGCATGCATATAGCCGCCGGAGGTCTTGAAGATGCTCTCTGACGCACGTATCTTGGCGAAGCGGAACTCACGGTCGATGACATCGTCGGGGGTGTCGAGGACAAGGTTGTCGTCCATCTCCCGCAGGAAAGCCTGCCGTGCAGCAAACTCTGCCGCAAGGTCGGGATTCAGCGCCTGCTCCCCTACCCTATATGCCTGAAAGACGGTGCCGAACGTCAGACTCTCGCCCGGCTGGAGGACGAACGTGCCGCTGCCCGTGATGTCAGCACGAATGATGTAAGAGCCCGTCACGCCCCGCTCGGCACGGGTGGTGAAGCTCTGTGAATATTCGGGGATATAAACCGTCTGCGCACGGGCAGAGATGTTGCGGAAGGTGTAGTGCTCGCCCATCAAGGGTTTGTCCGTCGAGGGGAAGATGCTGCGCTCCAGTTCCACGGCAGGCGTCAGGTAGTTGCCACGTGCCGCACCGATGTTGGGCTGCCCCACGGAGAAGGTGCTGCGGACGCCGACGTAGCCGTCAATCCACACTTGCTGCACCTGCTCACTGCCCAGCGAAAGGCCGTTGACGCTGAGCAGCGAAGGGACGTCGGTGCCGATGCGGTGCATCAGACTGGCGTGGGTGTTGTTGGGGATGGTGCGCAGCATGGGGAAAACCAGCGAGCGCTCGGCATGGAAGTGCCGCTGCTCATCCACGCCCCAGCGGAGCACGACGGCCATCTGCTCGCCGCTCATCTCGATGTGGTCGGCATAAGGCAGCGAAGCCTCAGAAGGGGTGAAAACGATGGCGTTGGTGCTGTCGGAGAGTGTCCAACAGACATCGCCCTTGTCGGCAGCAGACACGCTACCTGCGCAGCAGGCTGCCAGCAGCACGCTGCAAAAGAAGTTAAAAGGCGCTCTCATCTTAATAATTCTCTGCCAACACCTGGAAATAGCTCTGCGGATGGTCGCAGACGGGGCATATTTCGGGAGCCTCTTTACCCACGACGATATGGCCACAGTTCGAGCACTGCCAGATGACGTCGCCCTCCTTCGAGAAGACCACCTTGTCCTCGATGTTCTTCAGCAGGCGGCGGTAGCGCTCCTCGTGGTGCTTCTCGATGGCGCCCACCATCTCAAACTTCTTGGCAATCTCCTCAAAGCCTTCCTCACGGGCTTCGCGAGCCATGCGGGCATACATATCCGTCCACTCGAAGTTCTCGCCGGCAGCAGCGTCAGCCAGATTGGTTGCCGTATCGCTCACTGCACCGCCATTCAGGTACTTATACCAAATCTTGGCGTGCTCCTTCTCGTTGGCAGCCGTCTCCTCAAAGAGCGCGGCAATCTGTACGAAGCCGTCCTTCTTTGCCTTCGAAGCAAAATACGTGTACTTGTTGCGGGCCATCGACTCTCCGGCGAATGCCTCTTGCAGGTTCTTCTCCGTCTTTGTTCCCTTCAGGTTTTTCTCTGTTTTCATGATGTCTGATGTTTAAGGTGAATAATGGATTTGCGCAGCAAAGATAGTGATTATTCTTAAAGTCACCTCAGAAAATTGCAAATATATTTGCATTTTCGTTCGGCTCACCCTATCTTTGCAGCCCAAAAATATGACAATGAAATGAAAAGCATACGGTTCCTGCACCTCATCGTTCTATCTTTTGTAGCCATCCTCTCCGCTTGGGCTGACGATACGCCTGAGAGCGCACTCATCCACGGCACTCCCATTGGCTCCACATACAGCTACGACCCCACTACCGGTCGCCAGACCACTACCAGCTATACCTACGCCAGTGCGTTCGACGGGAGACCGGAAACCTTCGTCTCCACGTGGGACCAGAGCATGACCTGGGCAGGACTCGACTTCGGCAAGCCTTATATTATCACGCGTGTCGGCTTCCGTCCCCAGACGGGCAACAGCGGCCCGGGCAAGATGTTACTAGGCGTTTTTGAGGGTGCTAACAGCGAGGATTTCATGGATGCCGTACCGCTCTATCTCATCAGCGAGACACCCGAGAAGAACACCTTGACCTATGCCGACGTCAACGTCTCGCGCGGCTTCCGCTACGTGCGCTACGTGGGACCGGCAAATTCACGCTGTAACGTCTCCATGCTGGAGTTCTACGGCTACGAGGGCGAAGGCGACGACAGCCAGTTCTATCAGGTGACCGACATCCCCACGCTCAGCATCCATGTGCAGAATAACATCCTGCCCAAGAACCGAGGCGAGGATTTCGAGTCGCGTTCGCAGCTCATCTACGACAATGGCACGTTGCTGCAGGACTACCCCATCCTGTTCCGCGTGAGGGGCAACTACTCCGCCTCGCCCGAGAACAAGGCCTACCGCGTGAAGTTCAACGACGGCAAGAGCCACCACATGATGAAGGATGGCATCAACGAGTCGCCCGTGAAAGCCAAGAAGTGGGTACTTATCAACAGCCTGCGCGACAAGACGCTCATGCGCAACCCCGTGGCTTGGGAGATGTCGCGCAGGGTAGGCCTCAAGTGGACACCTTGGTACCAGGTGGTGGACCTCCTGGTGAACGGCGAATACCGAGGCACCTATACGCTGGCCGACCATGTGTCGGTGCACAAAGGACGCATCGAGGTTACCGAGATGACGGCCGACGATATTACGGAAGAAACTATTACCGGCGGCTACTTCGTAGAAGTCGATAACAACGCTTCGCGCGAGCCCTATTGGTTCACCTCCGCACACGGAAACCCCATTACCGTACATGACCCCGACGACGACATCATCCAGCCCCAGCAGTTCAACTACATCCGCAATGCCTGGAACGACATGGAGAATCATGTCTATACTGACGGCTCGTCGAGTGAGGAAAACGGCTATGGCCGTTTTCTGGATATGGAATCTTTCCTCAACTACTTCCTTGCCAGCGAATACAACGGCAACACCGATATGCTCTGCCAGGTGTTCTTCTACAAGGAGCGGGGCGACGACCACTTCTACACCGGCCCCGTGTGGGACCACGAACTGGCGCTCGACGACGACATCACCACCTTCCCCGCCAACGAGTACAAGAGCTGGACGTACCCCGTCCGCTGCACAGGCAACTTCAGTTATTTTGTCGACCTCATTATCTCCGACAACAATGTGATGGCCCGTCTGCAGAGCATGTGGGCAGCCCTCCGCGATGCGGGCCGTTTCGAGCCCGACGAGGTGGCGGCGTGCGTCGATTCCCTGCGCGCCCAGATTAGCGCCTCGGCTCGGCTGAACTTCATCCGCTGGCCTTACCTTAACCAGTACATCAGCCTCACGCCTGCCATCCGTGGCACGTGGGATGCCGAGGTGGATGTGGTGCGCGACTATGTGTACGGCCGCGTGGAGTGGATGGACAAGAAACTGGGCTACGGAGCACTCTACACCGACGACAAGGGCATCTACCAAATCAATACGCCCCTCGACGTGCTGACGTTCTCCAACCAGATCAACAGCGGCAAGCTCAGCGACACCTGCCGCGTGCAACTGAATGCCGACCTCGACATGAACCTCTTCTCCGCCCGCTTCGTCCCCATCGGGAACACCTCGCGCCCCTTCTGCGGCACGTTCGACGGTCAGGGCCACATCATCAGCAACCTCCACGTGGAGGGTGAGCAATGCGTCGGCTTCTTTGGCATGCTGGGCGACGGAGCCACCATCACCGGCCTCCACCTCGACAGCTCCTGCTCCTTCAGCGGCACGAAGTTCGTAGGCGCCATTGCCGGACGCGCCCAGATGGGCAGCGTCACCATCACGGCCTGCCTCAGCGAAGCCGCTGTCAGCGCCCATTCGCAGGCGGGCTCCATGCTGGGCGGTGCCATCCGCGCCACGCTCGATGTCGAGGCCTGTGCCAACCTCGGTGCCGTCACGGCCGACACGCTGGCTGCCGCCTTCGTCGGCTTCGCCTCCGTCAAGCCCCTCACCCTCGCCGACTGCTGGAACACCGGCCTCATCACGGGCGCCGAGCAGGACTATGAGCTTGCTTCCGCCACCGAGCTCATCCTCACCAACTGCTACGACCTCCACTACACCGGCATCGCCGTCAACTCCTTCAACGAGGCCCAGCTGGGCAGCGGCGAGCTCTGCTACCAGATTAACCGCTACAGTACCACCGCCCCCTGGCGGCAGAACATCGACAACGGTCGCCCGCGCGATGCCCATCCCTTTGCTGCCGGCCGCCACGCTGCCGTCTATCGCCGCGACGACGGCACCTTCACCAATGCCAACCCCGACCGCAAGGGCTACCGCTACTATAAGTTCGACATCTCCGAAATCACCGGCAGCAGCATCGTGCAGATCTCCGAGTTCGACCTGCTCGACGAACAGGGCGAGGAAATCGACGGCATGACCGTCTATCGCGGCATCGAGAGCACCATCAGCCACGAGAACTGGCCCAACATCGGCGACAACGACACCCGCACCAAGTTCTGCTCGCACTTCAACGGACGCTCGTGGTTCCTCTTCGACACCGGCCAGGAAGTTCCCGTCAGCGGCTACCGCATCTGGACGGCCAACGACACCCGCAACTACAGCGAGCGCAACCCCATCTCGTGGACCGTCTCCGTCAGCGAGACCTACACCGAAGACCCTGACGACAACTGCTGGATTATCGTTGATGAGCGGACGAACGACCGCACGCTCCAGGCCACTAACTACACCCCGTATGACTTCGACATCATCGACACCCGCATCCTCGTGCCCGAGGCCGACGCCACTGGCGGCGACGCCCCGCATCCTGTCGTCGTCCTCGACCTCGCAGGCCGTCCCGTCCTGACGCTGCCCGAAGGCTTCTCCGTCGGCAAGACCGTGCCCACCACGCTCACGCGCGCCCTCAGCACCCTCCTGCCCCCGGGCATCTACATCGTCGAAGGCCGGAAAATCATTGTCAGGTAACCGCATCTTGTCAAAGAACGCTGCCCGTTTTCTCTTGCATCGCTGATGCAAAGGTAGTTATTTTTTCAATATTCGCCAAACAATTTCGCCACTTTTTTGTTAAAATCTACGGTATTTTTGTTAATTTTCGTGGTCGCAAATTGTAACCTTGTAACCTGTAACCTGTAACCTTTCGCCTTTCGCACGTGTGCGCGTTATTATTATATCAAGATATATGGAAATATATTAATTATATATTATATTATAAATAATACTTATAACTTTCCAATATATAATAACCACGCGTGCGTACCCGTGCGAAAGGAAAGGTTACAAAGGTTACAGGTTACAAGGTTACATTTTTCCGACAGGGCATCGCCCCGCCACGCCCGCCCTGTTATCGTGTACGAAGGCCCTGTTATCGCGTACGAAGGCCTTTCTGCCGTGTACGCCCGCCCTTCTGCCCTCCTTTCCACCGCGCCGTCCAGGCGGGAAAAAAGTTGAAAAAAGTGCCGTTCCAAGGCCATTTTTATACCCGAAAATTTGGTGGATTGAAGAAAAAACCGTATCTTTGTAACGTAATAAAACATGAATATCATGACTTGTAAAACGCTATCTGAAATCCCCGAAAACGCCATGCCCTCCGCACAAAAGCGCATCCGCCGGCTGCTCACGCTACTGCTCATGCTGTTCAGCCTCGGCGTCATGGCCGACGGCCTCGTCCAACGCATCGACCTCGGCGGGACGTGGCAGTTTGCGCTCGACCGCCAGCACGCCCTGATGCCCGGCGACCGCCTGCCGGAAACCGTGGTGCTGCCGGGCACGACGGACACTAACCGTAAGGGCGACTTGGCCGCCACGCACGACGAGACCACCCGCCTGACGCGCCGCTACGCCTACACTGGGCGCGCCTGGTACCGGCGCGAGGTGGAGATACCCGCCGACTGGAAGGGGCAGCCCGTTTACCTCTTCCTCGAACGCAGCAAGCCCACCGAGGTGTACGTCGATGAAAAGCTCGCAGGAAGCAGCAACGACATCTCCACGCCCCAGGTGTACGACCTCTCGGCATCGCTCACCCCCGGCCGCCACCGCCTCGCCGTCATGGTGGACAACAGCAGCGGAGTGCCCCCGCAACTCTACTCCAGCAGCCACGCCTACACCGACGACACGCAGACCAACTGGAACGGCATCATCGGCGAAATCTACCTCACCACCGCCGCCCCGCACGCGCCGGCAGCCGCACGCCCCGCCCACCCCAACCTCCGCGACTTCCACATCGAGGGGCAGCACTTCCATGCCGACGGCCACCGGATCTTCCTGCGCGGCAAGCACGACGCCTGCGTGTGGCCGCTGACAGGCCACGTGCCCATGGACGCTGACACGTGGACGGACTATCTGGGGCGCTGTGCCGCCTACGGGCTGAACCACGTGCGCTTCCACTCATGGTGCCCGCCGGAAGCCGCGTTCGCCGCCGCTGACGAGCTTGGCATCGTCCTTCAGCCCGAACTGCCCTTCTGGGGCAGTTTCGACGACAAGGACACGCTGCTGATGGCCTTCCTGCACAAAGAGGGCGAGAACATCCTCCGCTGGTATGGCCACCACCCCTCGTTCCGCATGTTCGCCCTCGGCAACGAACTGTGGGGTAACATCGACAAGATGGCCGAGTTCGTGGAGGACTTCCGCCGCATAGCCCCCGACAAGCTGTTTACCTTCGGCAGCAACTACTACCTTGGCTATCAGGGCGTGAAGCCCGGCATGGACTACTTCACCACCTGCCGCGTGGGCGGCGAGGGCTGGGGCAACTACACCACCCACACGCGAGGCTCGTTCTCGTTTGCCGATGCCGCCGACGGGGGAATGATCAACCACTTCTACCCCAACACGGAGATGAACTTCGAAGAGGGGTGCGGCATGACCGACGTGCCCGTCATCTCGCATGAGACAGGGCAGTTCCAGACCTACCCTGACTACGCCGAGATAGGGAAATACACGGGCACACTCTGCCCCTACAACCTGCAGACATTCCGCTCGCGGCTGGAAAAGGCGGGCATGGGCGACCAGGCCGACGACTTCCACAAGGCCAGCGGACTGTGGGCGCTGCAGCTCTACAAGCAGGACATCGAGATGGACCTCCGCACCCCCAACATGGCAGGCTTCCAGCTGCTCGACCTGCAGGACTACCCGGGGCAGGGCTCGGCCTATGTGGGCATCCTCGACGCCTTCATGGACTCAAAGGGCCTCTGCACCGAGCGCGAATGGAGGGAATGGTGCAACGACGTGGTGCCGCTGCTGAGCGCACCGAAATTCTCCTTCACCAACAAGGAGGGCATCCACGCCACCCTCCAGGTGGCCAACTACGGCGGCACGTCGCTGAAGGGAAAGACGCTCACGTGGCACCTCGGCAGGCAGCACGGCAGCATGGCGCTGCCCGAGGGCGAAGGGCTCATCATCGTCGGCACGCTTGACATCAGCCTCCGTGCCTACAAAAAGCCCGCACAGCTGCAGCTCGACATCGGCATCGACGGGACGGACTACCACAACACCTACGACCTGTGGGTCTATCCCGCCGCCACCAGCCTGACGAGGCTGAAGAGGAAGGTCATCGTCACCGACGTGCTGACGGAGGACATCGCCCGCCAACTGGCAAAGGGCAAGCGCGTGCTGCTGATGCCCGACTCCACAAAGCTGTGCGTGGGAGGACTATTCCAGACCGACTACTGGAACTACCGCATGTTCAAGACCATCGCGGAAAACAACCGGAAAACCGTCTCGCCCGGCACGCTGGGCATCCTCACCGACCCCGACCACCCGCTCTTCCGCAGTTTCCCCACCGGCATGCACACCCACTGGCAGTGGTTTCCCATCATCAAGGCCAGCCACCCGATGATGCTCGACAACACGGGACGCGGCTACCGCCCCATCGTGCAGGTCATCGACAACGTCGAGCGCAACCACAAGCTCGGGCTGGTCTTCGAGTTCCAGGTGGGCAAAGGCAGGCTGCTCGTTTGCATGGCCGACCTTGAGAAAGCCTCAGCCTGGCCCGAGGGACGCCAGTTCTACCGCAGCGTGCTGGAATACATGACCTCGAAGGACTTCGCGCCCACCACCCGCATCACCCTCGACGACTTCCGACAGCTGATGACCACCGAGGTGGCAGAAGGCCGTATAGGCGAGCTGAACAACATCTCGCCCTACTGAGCCGGCACCCTACAGAGCCTCGCCCCACTGAGCCGCCAGCCCGCCGACTCAACTTTCCTCCCCTCTCGCCGCACCTCCCCGCGGCACGACAAAGGGCGCACTATACCCCACAAACGCAAAGCAGGCGTGCATCACTGCGCGCCTGCTTCTCTGTGTTATAAGGCTATAATGTTTGTTACTCGGCTTTTGCTTCCTCGGCAGGGGCTTCCGTGGCGGGAGCTTCGGCAGCGGGAGCGGCCTCGGCCTTCGGAGCAGACTTGCGGCTGCGGCGGGTACGCGTGGCCTTCTTCTGGGCCTTGGCCATGTTCTCATCAAAGTCAACGAGTTCGATGAAGCAGATGGGAGCAGCATCGTCCTGACGGTGACCGAGCTTGATGATGCGGGTGTAACCACCGGGACGGTCGCCGACCTTCGTGATGACCTCGTTGAAGAGCTCGCTCACGGCGTGCTTGTCCTTCAGGTAGCTGAAGACAACGCGGCGGTTGTTGGTGGTATCGTTCTTGGCCTTCGTGATGAGGGGCTCAACGTACTTCTTGAGTGCCTTGGCCTTGGGGAGAGTCGTAGTGATTCTTTTGTGCTTGATCAGCGAGCAGGTCATGTTGGCCATCATGGACTTTCTGTGGGCTGCAGTACGGCTCAGGTGATTGAGTTTCTTTCCGTGTCTCATAATCGGATGTTAATCTTTATCAAGTTTATACTTTGAAATGTCTGTTCCAAACGAAAGGCTCAGGCTGTCGAGCAGGTCTTCAAGCTCGGTGAGCGATTTCTTTCCGAAGTTGCGGAACTTGAGGAGGTCGGTCTTGTTGAACTGGACCAGGTCGCCCAGCGTGTCGACCTCGGCTGACTTCAGGCAGTTGAGGGCGCGGACGGAGAGGTTCAGGTCGGTGAGCTTTGTCTTCAGCAGCTGACGCATGTGGAGCACTTCCTCGTCAAACTCTTCGTTGCTCTCGAACGAGGTGTCCTCGAGCGTGATCTTCTCGTCGGAGAAGAGCATGAAGTGATAGATAAGGATCTTGGCTGCCTCCTTGAGGGCTTCCTTCGGATGAATGGAACCGTCGGTAGTAATCTCAAGCACGAGCTTGTCGTAGTCGGTCTTCTGCTCGACGCGGAAGGGCTCGACAGCGTACTTGACGTTACGTATCGGTGTGTAAATGGAATCGATGGGGATCGTGTTGACTTCGGTGCAATAGATGCGGTTTTCATCGGAAACCACGTAGCCGCGGCCCTTGTTGATGGTGATGTCAATCTGCATCTTTGCTTTCGAGTCGAGACGGCAAATAACCAATTCGGGATTTAACACTTCAAATCCGGTGAGGGCTTTGCCTATATCTCCGGCACGGAACTCGGTGGTATTCTCGACGGTAATGCTAACCTTCTCGCCTTCGTATTCCTCGACAATCTGGCGGAAACGTACCTGCTTGAGGTTGAGGATGATGTTGGTGACATCTTCCTTCACTCCCGGCACGGTGGCGAACTCGTGCTCAACACCTTCGATGCGGATGGTGTTGATGGCGAAGCCTTCGAGCGACGAGAGGAGGATGCGGCGAAGGGCGTTACCGATGGTAATACCAAAGCCCGGCTCGAGGGGACGAAATTCGAACTTGCCGAACTTCGAGTCCGCCTCCAACATGATTACTTTGTCTGGTTTTTGAAATGCTAATATCGCCATTGGGGGTTAATTCTTTGAGTACAATTCGACAATCAGTTGTTCCTTGATGTTCTCAGGGATGTCTTCACGGGCGGGGATGCTCATGAACTTACCGGCCTTCTGGGCTTCGTCCCACTCCAACCAGGGATACTTGGCGTGGTTGAAACCGGCGAGACTGGCTTCGATGACCTCGAGTGACTTGGAACGTTCGCGAACAGCTACGATGTCGCCGACCTTGACTGCATAGGAAGGAATGTTGACCACACGGCCGTTGACGGTGATGTGGCGGTGGCTGACGAGCTGACGGGCAGCGGCACGCGTGGGAGCGATGCCGAGGCGATAGACAACGTTGTCGAGACGGCCTTCAAGAAGCTGGAGAAGGATTACACCGGTAACACCGTTCTTGCGCTCGGCTTTGTTGAAGAGGTTACGGAACTGACGCTCAAGGACACCGTAGGTGTACTTGGCCTTCTGCTTCTCAGCAAGCATGACACCGTATTCAGACGTCTTGCGACGCTTGTTGTTGCCGTGCTGACCGGGGGCATAGTTCTTCTTCGAAAGGACCTTGTCGGGTCCATAGATAGGTTCGCCGAACTTACGGGCGATTTTCGATTTGGGGCCTGTATATCTTGCCATTTTCTTCTGCTTTTAAGGTTAAACTCTTCTTCTCTTGGGAGGACGGCAGCCGTTGTGGGGCAGCGGGGTGACGTCGATGATCTCAACAACCTCGATGCCGGCTCCGTGAGTGGCACGGATGGCGGACTCGCGGCCGTTGCCGGGACCCTTAACATAAGCTTTCACCTTGCGCAGGCCAAGGTCGTAGGCAATCTTGGCGCAATCCTCGGCAGCCATCTGGGCTGCGTAGGGGGTGTTCTTCTTCGAACCGCGGAAACCCATCTTACCGGCTGAAGACCAGGAGATAATCTGACCTTCTTCGTTGGCAAGGGCCACGATGATGTTGTTGAAGGAGGAGTGGACATGGAGCTGGCCCATGGCGCCCACCTTCACATTTCTTTTCTTTGTTACGACTGATTTTTTTGCCATATCTTTTCTGTGTTTTTTAGTGCATGAACATTACTTCGTAGCCTTCTTCTTGTTGGCAACAGTTTTCTTGCGGCCCTTGCGGGTGCGGGCATTGTTCTTCGTGCTCTGTCCACGGACGGGAAGGCCGATACGGTGACGGACGCCACGATAGCAACCAATGTCCATCAGTCGCTTGATGTTCAACTGGACTTCAGTACGCAGGTCACCCTCGACCTTGTACTCGGCACCGATGACCTCACGCACGCGGGCGGCCATGTCGTCGGTCCAGTCCTTAACCTTAATGTCTTTATCTACGCCGGCTTTCTCAAGGATCTTAGCGGCGCTGCTACGACCGATACCATAGATATAGGTCAATGCAATTTCTCCTCGCTTGTTCTGAGGAATGTCTACTCCGACAATTCTTATAGCCATATACTTGTATTGATTGTTTTATCCATTTAACCTCTTATCCCTGGCGCTGTTTCTCCTTGGGATTTTTCTTGTTGATAACGTACAGAGTTCCGTGACGGCGGACTATCTTGCAGTCTGCGGAACGTTTCTTAAGGGATGCTCTTACTTTCATTGTTGTATCTGTTTTTTTATTTGTATCTGAAACTGATTCTTCCTTTGGTCAGGTCGTACGGGGACATTTCCACCTTCACTTTGTCACCGGGGAGAATCTTGATGTAGTGCATACGCATCTTTCCGGAAATGGTGGCAGTAATTTGGTGGCCGTTTTCCAACTCGACGCGGAAGTTGGCATTGGACAATGCCTCGACGACGGTTCCGTCTTGCTCTATTGCTGACTGTTTGGACATATCACTTTTGTTTGTTTCTTAAAACTTCTTCTACGAAATCGAATGACGAGAGGATGTCGGCTTTGGTAAGACCAACGGCCACGGTGTGCTCGAAGTGAGCAGCGGGCTTATGGTCGATGGTGCTGACTCCCCAGCTGTCGCTTTCCCAGACGATGTCGCGGCGCCCCATGGTGATCATGGGCTCGATGGCGATGACCATGCCCTGCTTGAGCTTGGCGCCATTGCCGCGACGACCGTAATTGGGTACGGCAGGATCCTCGTGCATCTCGCGCCCGACACCGTGTCCGGTGAACTCGCGGACAACGCCGTAGCCGTGACGCTCGCAGTGCTGCTGCACGGCATTGCCGATGTCGCCCACGCGCTTGCCTGTCACGGCCTGCTCGATGCCGAGATAGAGGGATTCCTTCGTGACGCGAAGCAGCTCGCGGACTTCCTCGGAGACTTCGCCCACACAGAAAGTATAGGCTGAGTCGCCACAGAAGCCATTGAGATAAGTACCGCAGTCGACACTGACGATGTCGCCCTCCTTAAGGGGTTCGTCGTTGGGAATGCCGTGGACAATCATTTCGTTCACGGACGTACACAACGACCCCGGGAAAGCCGGCAGGCCCGGCTCGAAATTCGGGAAACCCTTAAAGGTGGGAATGGCACCATGGTCGCGGATGAATTCCTCGGCTACCGTATCAAGCTGACGAGTGGTGACGCCAGGCTCAATAAGCTTGGCCACCTCTGCCAGCGTGCGGCCCACAAGGAGGTTCGCCTGACGCAGGAGCTCGATTTCTTCGTCTGTCTTAAGAAATATCATTCTGCTTAGGTCTTAATAAGCGGCTCCGGAACGACCTTTGATGCGGCCGCTCTTGAGCAAACCATCATAGTGACGCATGAGCAGGTGACTCTCGATCTGCTGGAGGGTATCAAGAACAACACCGACCATGATGAGCAACGACGTGCCACCGAAGAACTGAGCAAATTCGCGCGAAATGCCGAACAGACGGGCGAAGGGAGGCAGAATAGCAATAACAACGAGGAACAGAGCTCCAGGCCATGTGATTCGCGACATGACCGTGTCAATGTAGTCGGCTGTTGCCTTGCCGGGCTTGACGCCGGGGATGAATCCGTTATTCCGCTTCATGTCCTCAGCCATCTGGGTAGGATTGACCGTGATGGCGGTGTAGAACAGGGTGAACAGAATAATCAGGATGGCGAAAATCAGGTTGTAGAGCCAGCTGTCCGTGTCAATCAAGAGACGAACAAACTTACCGGCAGTCTCCACCTTATCCATGCGGATGAAGGAAAGGGGAATGAACATGATGGCCTGTGCGAAGATGATAGGCATCACGTTAGCCGCATTCACCTTGAGGGGAATGTACTGACGGGCACCGCCAAACTGCTTGCCACCGGAAATCTGCTTGGCATACTGGACGGGCACCTTGCGCACGCCCTGCGTGAGCATGATAGCTGCCATGAACACGAAGAACAGGGCAATAATCTCGAACAAGAACATGACCAGACCGCCGCCACGAGCAGAAGCCGTGCGAGAGATGAACTCCTGCGAGATAGCCGTCGGAAAGCGGGCAATGATACCGATAAGAATGATAAAGGAGATACCGTTACCGATACCCTTGTCGGTAATGCGCTCGCCCAACCAGAGGATGAACATACTACCAGCAGCCAGGATGATGGTGGAAGTGATGTAAAACGCCATGGGTGAAATGCCAGGATTAATGGCACCAGAAGCCTGGAAACGAAGGTTCGTCAGGTAGGCAGGAGCCTGAATCACAAGCACGATGATGGTCAGGTAACGCGTAATCTGATTGATCTTGCGACGACCACTCTCTCCCTCACGCTGCATCTTCTGGAAAGAAGGAACCACCATGGTGAGCAGCTGGACTACAATGGATGCCGAGATGTAGGGCATGATACCCAATGCGAAAATGGAGGCATTGGAAAAAGCACCACCCGAGAACATATCAAGCAACGAGAGAAGACCACTACCGGTCTGTTCGTGCAACCTAGTCAAAGCGGACGAATCGATACCGGGAAGGATGACATTCGTGCCGAAACGATAGATAGCCACAAAACCGATGGTGATAAGGAGCTTTGTCTTCAAGTCCTCAATCTTGAATACGTTCGTAAAGAACTTACGCTTCCAGAGGTAGAACAGGAAGATAGCAACTAATACGCCTACAAAAGCCCAAATATTCATACGCGATTAGAGTTTAATTGCATTACCACCCTTAGCTTCAATAGCAGCCTGGGCACTCTTGGAGAATGCATGGGCTTCCACATCAATCTTTGAGGTGAGTTCGCCGTTACCCAAAATCTTGACAAGCTGGCGTGAGGAGACGAAACCGGCTGCGATAAGGTCAGCAACAGTCACCTTCTCAAGCTGCTTGGCATCAGCCACAGCCTGAATAACGTTCAGGTTGATAGCTTTGTATTCAACGCGGTTGATATTCTTGAAGCCGAACTTCGGAACGCGGCGCTGCAAAGGCATCTGACCTCCTTCGAAGCCAATCTTCTTTGCATAACCCGAACGCTGCTTGGCACCCTTATGACCACGAGTTGAAGTACCACCCAGACCTGATCCGGCACCACGGCCCACTCTCTTGCGTGTCTTGGTTGATCCCTCTGCGGGTTTCAAACTATTTAATTTCATAATCAAACCTTTTTAAACATTAATTATTCAACAACAACTACCAGATGCTTTACCTTGTTAATCATGCCAAGGATGGAAGGCGTGGCTTCATGCTCAACCACCTTGTTCATCTTGGTCAGGCCAAGTGCATCCAGCGTACGTTTCTGGTCTTTCGGAGCGCCGATACGGCTCTTTATCTGCTTAACTTTAATAGTTGCCATAGTGTCTATCTCCTTATCCATTAAATACACGACTCATACTGACGCCTCTGTCATGGGCAACCATCTTGGCATCGCGGAGTTCCTCGAGGGCCTTGATGGTAGCCTTCACCAGGTTGTGAGGGTTGGAAGAACCCTTTGACTTGGCGAGGACATCGGTAACACCTACACTCTCAAGAACAGCACGCATGGCACCACCGGCAACCACACCCGTACCAGCCGAAGCGGGACGGAGCAGCACGTGAGCACCACCGAAACGGACCTCGACCTCATGAGGGATAGTGCCCTTGAGGACGGGAACGCGTACTAAATTCTTCTTGGCAGCTTCTACGCCTTTAGCGATGGCTGCAGTGACTTCACCAGCCTTACCAAGGCCACAACCGATGATGCCATTGCCGTCGCCTACCACAACGATAGCAGCGAACGTGAATGTACGACCACCCTTTGTCACCTTCGTAACACGGTTGATTGCGACGAGCCTGTCTTTCAGCTCAACGTCATTCGTTACTTTAACTCTATTTACAGCCATGATTGATTAAAATTTAAGTCCACCTTTACGTGCAGCATCTGCCAACTCTTTTACTCTCCCGTGATACAGATAGCCGTTCCTGTCGAAAACAACGGTCTGGATGCCGGCTTCCTGCGCCTTCTGGGCAATCAGCTCACCCACCTTGGCAGCTTGCTCCTTCTTGGGCATAGTCTCAAGCCCGAGGGACGAAGCGGCAGCAAGGGTACGGCCATTGACATCTTCAATCAGCTGAACGTAAATCTGCTTGTTACTTCTGAACACAGTCATACGCGGACGCTCGGGGGTACCGGAGATCTTATTGCGTACTCTATATTTGATCTTGGTTCGTCTTTCTTGTTTCGTTACCATAGTTCCTATAATTTAATGATTAATTACTTGGCACTGGCAGACTTGCCGGACTTGCGGCGTACAACCTCACCCTTGAACAAAACACCCTTGCCCTTGTAAGGTTCAGGCTTACGGAACGAACGGATCTTTGCACATACCATGCCGAGCAGCTGCTTGTCGCATGACTCCAGGATAATCTGGGGATTCTTGTTGCGCTCGGTCTTCGTCTCAACCTTCATTTCGGGAGGAAGAACGACAAAGATGGGATGTGTGTAACCAAGAGCGAACTCCATGACATTGCCAGTGTTGGACACGCGGTAGCCGACACCAACCAGTTCGAGTTCTTTCTTATATCCTTCGGATACGCCAACAACCATGTTGTTGATAAGGGCGCGATAGAGGCCGTGGAAGGCACGCTCCTGCTTCTCGTCACTGCTGCGGGAGACCTGGATTTCACCATTCTCCATCTTGACGGTGATGCTGGGATCTACTTTCTGGGTAAGTTCACCTTTGGGGCCCTTGACGGTGATAACGTTGTCATCGCTGATGGTCACGTTAACGCCTGCAGGAATCGTGATAGGTAATTTTCCAATTCTTGACATAGCAAATCCTCCCTATATTAATAGACGTAGCAAAGGACTTCGCCACCAATCTTCTGAGCGGCGGCTTCCTTGTCGGTCATAACACCCTTGGACGTGGATAAGATAGCGATACCCAATCCATTAATCACTCTCGGCATATCTTTATAGCCGGTGTACTGACGCAAACCGGGTGAAGATACTCTAATCAACTTCTTGATGGCACTCTCCTTGGTGGCAGCATCGTACTTCAAAGCCACCTTGATAGTTCCCTGAGGGCCATCCTCAACAAACTTGTAGTTCAAAATGTAACCTTTCTCAAAAAGGATCTTCGTGATTTCCTTCTTGAGATTTGAGGCAGGAATCTCCACAACTCTGTGCTTGGCACCGATTGCGTTTCTCAACCTCGTCAGATAATCAGCAATTGGATCTGTCATAATTTTTTTTGATTAAATTAATCAGGACTCTCCTGACAATATTTAAAATAACACTCACTAATTTCTTACCAGCTGGCCTTCTTCACACCGGGGATGAGACCCTTGGAAGCCATCTCACGGAACTGAATACGTGAAAGGCCAAACTCGCGGATGTAGCCTTTGGGACGCCCCGTCAGCTTGCAGCGGTTGTGCAAACGGATAGGATTGGCGTTCTTAGGAATGCTCTGGAGTTTGCGGGCTGCTTCGTAAGCCTCGGCGGGATCACCCTTACGGACAATCTCCTTCAGCGCGGCACGCTTCTCTGCATACTGAGCGACCATCTTTGCACGTTTCACTTCGCGTGCTACCATTGACTGCTTTGCCATATCTTAATCGTTTTTAGCGTTTTTGAACGGTAAACCAAACTCCTTCAGGAGGGCATAGCCTTCCTCGTCTGTCTTGGCGGTGGTGACGAACGTGATGTTCATGCCAAGGATGCGAGTGATGCTGTCGATGTTGATTTCAGGGAAGATAATCTGCTCCTGAATGCCCAGGGAATAGTTGCCCTGACCATCGAACTTGCTCTCGATGCCCTTGAAGTCGCGGATGCGGGGCAAAGCCACGCGCACGAGGCGCTCCAGGAACTCATACATACGCTCGCGACGCAATGTCACCATCACGCCCACGGGCATCTTCTTACGAAGCTTGAAGCTGGCGATATCCTTCTTGGACACCGTAGCAACTGCTTTCTGGCCAGTAATAGCCGTAAGCTCAGCAATAGCCACGTCGATGATCTTCTTGTCCTGAGTAGCCATACCCAGACCTTCGTTGACGACGATCTTCTTCAGTACTGGAACCTGCATAGGTGAAGAGTACTGGAACTTCTTCATCAAAGCCGGAGCAATGCGCTCGGCATATTCTTTCTTAAGACTTGCTGTATTTGCCATTACTTGATCTCCTCTCCTGATGATTTAGAATAACGAACCAACTTACCATTCTCGCCCATGCGACGACCAATGCGGGTGGGCTTGTTCGTCTTAGGATCCAACACATTCAGATTGGAAATGTGGATGGGAGCTTCCTGCTTCACAATGCCGCCCTGAGGGTGCTTGGCACTGGGCTTGGCGCTCTTGGACATCATGTTGACGCCCTCGACGATGGCACGCTGTTTCTCAATATCTACTTTCAAGACACGACCCGTCTTGCCTTTGTCTTCACCGGCGTTGACATAGACCATGTCACCTTTCTTAATATGTAACTTACTCATATTGCTGTTACGCTTTAATTGGTTAAAGAACCTCGGGAGCCAGTGAAACGACCTTCATGTTGACGGCACGGAGCTCACGGGCAACAGGGCCAAAAATACGACTAGCACGAAGTTCGCCTGTATTGGTCAGGAGGACGCATGCATTGTCATCAAAACGAATATAGGAGCCGTCAGCACGACGAATCTCTTTCTTGGTACGGACAATGAGAGCCTTCGACACGGTACCTTTCTTCAATTCGCTGGACGGAAGGACATCCTTCACGGAAACGACGATGATATCACCGACGGAAGCATAGCGACGTTTCGTTCCGCCAAGCACACGGATGCAGAGAGCCTCTTTAGCTCCACTGTTATCACACACTGTAAGTCTTGATTCAACCTGTACCATAATTACTTAGCCTTTTCAACGATTTCTACTACTCTCCATCTCTTCGTCTTGCTCAGAGGACGAGTCTCCATGATGCGCACGGTGTCACCGATTTCGCACTCATTCTTTTCATCATGTGCATGGTATTTTTTTGTCTTGGTGACAAACTTACCATAAATTGGGTGTCTTTCCTTATACTTGGCGGCAACGGTGATGGTCTTGTCCATCTTGTCGCTGACGACGACGCCCACTCTTTCTTTTCTTAAATTTCTAACTTCCATGAGGACCGTGTTTTATTTGTTGTTAAGCTCTCTCTGACGCAACTCAGTCATCATCCTCGCAATATCCCTGCGCAGTTTCTTAATCTGAGAGGGATTCTCCAGCGGAGAGATAGCATGGTTCAACACCATATTCTTATAGTTGGCACGCTCGGTATCGAGACGCTCAACTAACTCGTTCGTTGACAATTCTCTTACTTCTGCAATTTTCATAATACTGCTTTTTTCAGGTTCATACTTATTTTGTCGTATTATTCCTTGGAGAAGTCATAGTCACGACGTACCACAAACTTTGTCTTGATGGGCAGCTTCTGGGCACCGAGGCGAAGAGCCTCCTTAGCCACAGCGAAGGGAACACCATCAATCTCAATCAACATACGACCAGGGGTCACAGGAGCGACATAGCCTTCGACAGCACCTTTACCTTTACCCATACGCACGTCAGCGGGCTTCTTGGTGAAAGACTTGTCGGGGAATACGCGAATCCAGAGCTGACCCTGACGCTGCATGTAACGTGTCACGGCGACACGAGCAGCCTCAAGCTGGTGACCGGTAATCCAAATGGTATCCATGGCCTTGATGCCAAAGGAACCGAATGCAAGCTGGTTGCCGCGTTGCGCATTGTTCTTCTGCGCGCGGTGCTGCATTCTTCTGTATTTTGTTCTTTTCGGTTGTAACATAATCTTTCGTGGATTTAACGATTGCTATTTCTCTTCTTGTTAAACTTGCGAGGAGCACCGCCACCAGTAGGACGACCACTGTCCTTAGGCTGAGAGAAGTTAGGAGCAAGATCTCTCTTCTCATACACTTCGCCGCGGCAAATCCATACCTTCACGCCAAGGGCACCGACCTTCGTGACAGCCGTTGATTGACAATAATCGATATCGGCGCGGAAGGTGTGAAGCGGGGTACGTCCTTCCTTATACATCTCGGAACGGGCAATTTCTGCGCCGTTGAGACGACCCGAAATCTGAATCTTGATACCCTCGGCACCCATGCGCATGGTATTGGCAATAGCCATCTTAATGGCGCGACGATAGGCAATCTTACCTTCAAGCTGACGGGCGATGTTCGTTGCAACAATAGTAGCATCAAGCTCAGGTTTCTTAATCTCGAAGATGTTGATCTGGATGTCCTTGTCGGTAATCTTCTTCAACTCCTCTTTCAGTTTCTCAACATCCTGACCACCTTTACCGATAACAAGACCCGGACGGGCAGTGCAAACGGTGATGGTCACCAGTTTCAATGTGCGTTCAATGACAATCTTAGAGACGCTAGCCTTTGCCAGACGCTCGTTCAGGTATTCACGAATCTTGGTATCCTCTACCAAACGATCGCTATACTGTCCGTACCAACTCGAATCCCAACCTCTGATGATTCCTAAACGGTTGCTAATTGGATTTATCTTCTGTCCCATTTCTTAGTCTTGATTTTCATTAGTACTTTTGGTATCCACGAACAAAGTCACATGATTTGAACGCTTGCGAATACGGTATCCACGACCCTGAGGAGCGGGGCGCATACGCTTGAGGGTGGCTCCCCCATCCACATAGATCGTCGTAACGAACAGTTCGCCGGCCTCGGCTTTACGTTCGTTTTTCTGTTCCCAGTTGGCGATAGCGGAACGAAGCAGTTTCTCAACATCGGCAGCAGCGGCTTTGGTGGAGAACTTCAGGGTACCAAGCGCACGATTCACCTCCATGCCACGAATCATGTCACAGACGAGGCGCATCTTACGGGGAGACGAAGGAACGTCATTCAGCTTCGCAAAATACTGGGTCTTAAGGGCTTCTTTCCGCTTATCGGCGGCTAATTTTTTTCTTTTTCCCATTATTTTCTGTTTTTTATTGTCTATTAATACCCTGCTTACTTCTTGCGGTTACCGGCATGACCACGGAAGGTACGCGTGGGAGCAAATTCGCCCAGTTTGTGACCAACCATATTCTCTGTAACATAAACAGGAATGAAATTCTTTCCGTTGTGAACGGCAATCGTATGTCCCACGAAGTCGGGGGAGATGACGGATGCACGAGCCCAAGTCTTGACGACGGACTTCTTGCCGCTTTCATTCATTGCGAGAACCTTATTCTCGAGTGAAACGTTGATATACGGACCTTTTTTTAATGAACGACTCATAATTTACTCGGGTTAAAAGTTTTTACTTCTTCTTATTGGCTCTCTCAATGATATACTTCGACGAATGCTTCTTGGGAGCTCTTGTCTTCAGACCCTTTGCATAGAGTCCCTTACGTGAACGCGGATGACCACCAGATGCGCGACCTTCACCACCACCCATTGGGTGATCGACGGGGTTCATAACGACGCCACGGTTGTGGGGGCGACGACCCTGCCAGCGTGAACGACCAGCCTTACCAGAGCTTTCCAGACCGTGATCGGAATTGCCGACACTGCCGATAGTGGCTTTGCAGTCACCAAAAATCTTACGAAGCTCTCCCGAAGGCAGCTTGATAACACAGTAGTTGCCCTCACGGGAAGCCAACTGTGCGAAGTTGCCAGCGGAACGAACGAGAACAGCACCCTGTCCAGGGCGAAGTTCGATGTTGTGAATAACCGTACCGACGGGGATGTTCTTCAAGGGAAGAGTATTGCCGATTTCAGGGGCAACGTTCTCACCTGAAAGAATGGTCATACCGACTTGCAGACCGTTAGGTGCAATGATATACCTCTTCTCACCATCAGCGTAGAACAGAAGAGCGATACGGGCCGAGCGGTTGGGGTCGTACTCGATAGTCTTCACTGTGGCGGGAATGCCGTCTTTCTCTCTCTTGAAGTCGATGAAACGATACTTCTTCTTGTGTCCGCCACCCATGTAACGCATGGTCATCTTACCAGTGTTGTTGCGACCACCGGTTGAGCGCTTGCCACAAACGAGAGTTTTCTCTGGCACCGATGCAGTAATCTCTTCGAAGGTGCCAATAGTCTTATGCCTCTGCCCAGGGGTTGTGGGCTTAAATGTACGTACTGCCATTTCTTTTAGATGTTGCTATAAAAATCAATTGTGTCGCCATCCTTCAGGGTTACGATAGCTTTCTTGAAGGCGTTCTTGCGTCCCTGGACGAAGCCTTTCTTCGTATAGCGTGACGTATTCTTGCCAGCGTAGTTGATGGTATTGACGCTGACGACAGTCACGTTGTACGTGCTCTCTATTTCTTTCTTAATCTCAACCTTGTTAGCCTTGGGAGATACAATAAAGCCATAACGGCTAGACTTCTCGGAGATCGAAGTCATTTTCTCTGTCACCAGAGGTTTCACGATAATACTCATAGTCTTATGCCTCTACTTTATTGGTTAATACTCCTTCGATAACACTCAGCGCATTCTCAGTGACGACCATGACATCGGCATTGAGCACCTGATAGGTGTTGATGTCAGAGGCGATAGCGAGTTCGTTGCGCTGGAGGTTACGAGCCGACAGATACACGTTATAATTGGATTCCGGCAAAACGAAAAGTGACTTTTTGTCAGAAACTTTCAGATTCTTTGTGATTTCGACGAACTGCTTAGTCTTCGGGGCCTCAAAATTGAAGTCTTCGACTACCATGAGTGCGCCTTCCTTAACCTTGTAGGAGAGGGCTGAGCGGCGAGCAAGCTGCTTGACCTTCTTATTCAGTTTGAAACCATAATCGCGAGGCACTGGACCGAACACACGTCCGCCGCCGACAAGGACGGGAGACTTGATATCGCCACGACGAGCACCGCCGCCACCTTTCTGACGACCAAGCTTCTTCGTGGAGCCTGCAATTTCACTTCTCTGCTTTGATTTGTGGGTGCCCTGACGCTTGTTGGCCATAATTTGCTTCACGTCCAACCAGATAGCGTGGTCGTTGGGTTCAATCCCGAAGACAGCGTCGCTCAGAACGACTTTCTTACCGGTGTCTTCTCCCTTAATGTTATAAACACTGACTTCCATTATTTCTCAACAATTACGATTGAACCATTGTATCCGGGAACAGAGCCCTTAATAACGAGGACGTTCTGCTCGGGGATAACCTTCAGAACCTGCAAGTTGGCGACGGTAACGCGTTCGTTACCCATCTGACCAGCCATACGCATTCCTTTGAACACCTTTGCGGGGTAGGAACATGCGCCAATGGAACCTGGCTTGCGCTGACGGTTGTGCTGACCGTGTGTGGTCTGACCGACACCGCCGAAGCCATGTCTTTTCACTACGCCCTGGTAGCCCTTACCCTTCGATGTGCCAATGACATTGACAAAAGCGCTGTCACTGAACAGGTCGACGGTGATGACGTCACCCAGGTTGTACTCTTTTTCAAAATCCTTGAACTCGGCCAAGTGTCTCTTGGGGGTTACACCTGCTTTCTTGAAGTGTCCCATCAGAGGAGCGCTGGTGTTCTTCTCCTTGGCTTCTTCGAAACCAACCTGAACGGCAGCGTAACCGTCTTTCTCGACACTCTTAATCTGTGTAACGCAGCAAGGACCTACTTCGATAACGGTGCATGGAACATTCTTTCCAGCGGCATCGAAAACGGATGTCATTCCGATTTTTTTTCCTAATAATCCTGGCATTTCACTTTGATAATTTAATTAAACACTAATTGTTTTCTCTCTGTAACTTCATCAGACTTTGATCTCAACTTCCACACCCGAGGGGAGTTCGAGCTTCATCAGGGCGTCAACGGTCTTGGCGGTTGAGCCGTAGATGTCAATCAGTCGCTTGTAGCTGGCGAGCTGGAACTGCTCACGGGCCTTCTTGTTAACGAAGGTCGAGCGGTTGACGGTGTAGATGCGCTTGTGCGTGGGCAGGGGGATAGGGCCGCTGACGGTTGCACCTGTGCTCTTGACAGTCTTGACAATCTTCTCGGCGCTCTTGTCGACGAGGTTGTGGTCGTAAGACTTCAGTTTGATTCTAATTTTTTGACTCATACTTTTTTGTTACTTTGTTAATTTATTAAACATTGGGCGGCTCGTTAAGAGTCATTCGCTAACGGGCTGCCGTTACTTTTCTCTGTTTCCTTACCACTACCATTTCCTTACCTTATTATTATAATAGCTCCACACGGCCTCCCATGCTTTCCAAAACTTGTTTGGCTATGGGTTTGTTGACAGGCTCGTGGTGGTCGTAGGTCATGGTGCTTGTAGCACGTCCGCTGGTGATGTTACGCAACGCCGTCACGTAACCGAACATCTCTGCAAGGGGGACCTTGGCCTTGATGACGCGAGCACCGGAACGGCTGTTCTCCATGCCTTCCACCTGTCCACGACGCTTGTTGAGGTCACCGATGACGTCGCCCATATTTTCCTCAGGCGTAACCACTTCAAGGCGCATAAGCGGCTCGAGGAGTACGGGAGAGGCTTTGAGGCAAGCATTGCGGAAGGCCATCATGGCGCAGATTTCGAAGGAGAGCTGATCGCTGTCCACGGGATGCGAGGAGCCGTCAAGCAGGGTGACCTTAACAGAATCGATAGGGAATCCGCCGAGGACACCGTTGCGCATGGCGGTCTGGAATCCTTTTTCGACGGAGGGGATGAACTCGGTGGGGACATTACCGCCCTTGACTTCGTTGATGAACTGAAGTCCACCTTGTGTCCAATCCTCATCGACGGGACCCACTTTGACGACAATGTCGGCAAACTTACCACGACCGCCCGACTGTTTCTTGTACACCTCGCGAAGCTCAACCTCCTGAGTGAGCGCCTCCTTGTAGCTAACCTGGGGCTTACCCTGGTTGCACTCCACATTGAACTCACGACGCAGACGGTCAAGCAGGATGTCGAGGTGGAGTTCGCCCATACCGGAGATAATGGTCTGGCCAGTCTGATCGTCGGTACGCACGGTAAAGGTGGGGTCTTCCTCAGCCAGCTTGGCAAGTCCGTTGGCGAGCTTGTCAATATCTTTCTGGCTTTTGGGCTCGACGGCAATACCGATGACGGGCTCAGGGAAGTCCATTGATTCCAGCACAATGGGAGCGTCCTCGTCGCAGAGAGTGTCGCCCGTGCGGACGTCCTTTAACCCCACAGCAGCGCCGATATCACCTGCAGAGATGAAATCGACGGGATTCTGCTTGTTGCTGAACATCTGGAAGATACGCGACACGCGCTCTTTCTTGCCCGAGCGGGGGTTATAGACGTAGGAGCCGGCGCTGACGATACCGCTATAGACACGGAAGTAGATGAGCCGTCCGACGTAAGGGTCGACGGCGATCTTGAATGCGAGTGCAGCAGTGTGGTCGTCCTCGCTGGGGGTGCGTGCTATCTCGGCGCCCGTACGGGGATTAGTACCCGTGATGTGGCCGTTATCGAGGGGTGAGGGCAGGAAGGCGCAAACATAGTCAAGAAGTGTCTGAACGCCCTTGTTTTTGAACGACGAGCCGCAGACCATAGGAACGACAGCCATCTTGAGGGTACCGATGCGGGCGCAGCGGATAATTTCCTCCTCCGTGAGCGAGGCGGGATCGTCGAGGTACTTCATAGCCACCTCGTCGTCGAACTCAGCCACATTGTCGATAAGCTTTTCGCGCCATTCCTGAGCCTCGGCTTTCATGCCTTCGGGAATCTCCTCCACAGAATAGTCAGCTCCTAAGGTCTCGTCGTGCCAATAAATGGCTTTCATGCGGATGAGGTCCACAACGCCTTTGAAATTTACTTCGGCTCCGATGGGTATAACCACAGGGCAGGGATTGGCGTGGAGGATGTCACGTATCTGGCTGAGCACGCTGAAGTAGTCGGCTCCGTTGCGGTCCATCTTGTTGACGTAGGCAATACGGGGAACGTTGTACTTGTCAGCCTGGCGCCAGACAGTCTCCGACTGGGGTTCGACACCGCCCACGGCACAGAACGTGGCGACGGCGCCGTCGAGCACGCGCAACGAGCGCTCTACTTCGGCGGTGAAATCGACGTGTCCCGGAGTGTCAATCAAATTAATCTTGTACTGATTGCCATTCCAGTTCCAGTGTGTGGTGGTAGCTGCAGAGGTGATGGTGATGCCGCGCTCCTGTTCCTGTTCCATCCAGTCCATAGTGGCAGCGCCGTCGTGCACCTCGCCTATCTTGTGGGTCAGGCCCGTATAGTAGAGGATGCGCTCGGACGTAGTCGTCTTACCGGCGTCAATATGTGCCATGATACCGATATTACGTGTCAGATGGAGGTCCTGGTGCGACATTGGTTTTCTGCTCTCAATAGTGGGTTAAGGTTCTATTTTCTTAGAAGCGGAAGTGTGCGAAAGCACGGTTAGCCTCAGCCATACGGTGCATGTCTTCCTTGCGCTTGAAGGCGCCGCCCTGGTTGTTGAAGGCATCCATGATCTCAGCTGCGAGCTTGTCGGCCATAGTCTTGCCGCCACGCTTGCGAGCGTAACCGATCATATTCTTCATGCTGATGCTCTCTTTACGGTCGGGACGAATCTCAGTAGGCACCTGGAAAGTGGCACCACCGATGCGGCGGCTCTTGACCTCCACCTGAGGGGTGATATTGTCGAGGGCTTTTTTCCAGATTTCAAGGCTGCTGAGCTCGTTGTCGGCCATCTTGGTGCCGACGAGGTTGAGGGCGTTGTAGAAGATTTCGTAGGATGTGTTCTTTTTGCCGTCGTACATCAGGTGATTGACGAACTTGGAGACTTTGACGTCACCATAGACGGGGTCGGGAAGAATGACCCGCTTCTTGGGTTTTGCTTTTCTCATTGTTTTGTTTAACTTGTTGTTTGGCTGGTCGCTTCAACGGGTCCCGCTGGACTGGTTTACTCAACCTTGGGTTTGTTGTTTATTTTTTCTTTGCAGCTTTGGGTCGTTTGGCGCCGTACTTGCTGCGACGCTGGAGACGTCCACTGACGCCAGCGGTGTCGAGGGTACCGCGAACGATGTGATAACGGACACCAGGAAGGTCCTTGACACGTCCGCCACGGACAAGCACGATGCTGTGCTCCTGAAGGTTGTGACCTTCACCGGGGATGTAGCTGTTGACTTCCTTGAGGTTTGTGAGTCGCACACGTGCGACCTTACGCATAGCCGAGTTAGGCTTCTTGGGGGTAGTGGTGTACACACGGACACAAACGCCACGACGCTGGGGACAACTGTCCAAAGCGGGGCTTTTGCTCTTGTCCTTGAGCACCGTGCGACCCTTGCGCACTAATTGCTGAATGGTTGGCATTGTTTTAAATTTTAAGTTATATAATTGAAATTGTTTTCTTTCAGTGCGGTCTTTACATTTTGGGGTGCAAAGATACTGCTTTTTTTTTATTCCACAATGAAACTGCGCCGTTTTTTTATAAAAAAAGCTAAAAAAAGCAAAAAACGGCACTCGGAATCCCTGAATCGTCAGGAAAATCCGAGTGCAAAAGAAAAAATTCGAGATTTAAGAGCGCCTAGCAGCGGAAGGCATCAAACAGCTATGCTTCGCCCTTGAAGGCGCCCGCGGGGGGAATGAAGGTGCCGCGGTTTTCGGGCATGCGGATGGTGCCGAACTGACTTTCGTACTTGCCGATGTTGTCCTGCAGGGCAAGGAGGAGGCGCTTGGCATGCTCAGGAGTAAGGATGACGCGGCTCTTTACCTGGCCTTTGGCGACACCGGGCAGCACACGCACAAAGTCAAGGACAAACTCGCTGCTGCTGTGCGAAATAACGGCGAGGTTAGCATAAGTGCCCTCGGCAACTTCGGGCTTAAGTTCAATCTGGAACTGATTTTCGGGTTTCTTATTATCCATATCGTTTTGCGTTTAAGGGTTATTTGTGGGGCGAAGGTACGGCTTTTTCCTGAAACCACAAAAAGATTTCCCCCTCAAACTCAAAGGAAAGAAAGATTATTTAGCACTTTGCGTTGAAAAATCAACGTTTGAATCTGCGAGTTCAGAAGATTGCGCTGTGAAAACAGAAGTTTCTACCCAGCCGCAGTCCCTATTAATAATATTATAAAAGGAACGCGCGCGAAAGGGAAAAGCAGCTCCAATCCTTTGCAATCTGCAAAAAAAGCCTTACCTTTGCGCTCAGAATACACAAGACACCCCAAAATGATTACACAAGACCAACTGAAAGATGCCCGAGAACGCGTGGAAGCGCTCCATCGCTATCTGGCTATCGACGACAAGCTCATCCAGGTGGAAGAGGAGCAGCTACGCACTCAGGTGCCCGGCTTCTGGGACGATGCCAAGAAAGCCGAAGCACAGATGAAGAAGGTCAAAGCGCTACAGAGCTGGATAGACAACTACAAGGAAGTCAAGTCGCTCTGCGACGAGTTGGAACTCTCAATGGACTTCTACCGCGACGAGCTGGTGACGGAGGCCGAGGTGGACGAAGCCTACGACAAGACCATTCAGGCCATTGAAGCCTTGGAGCTCAAGAACATGCTGCGCGACGAAGCCGACAACATGGACTGCGTACTGAAAATCAACAGCGGCGCAGGCGGCACCGAGGCGCAGGACTGGGCCAGCATGCTCATGCGCATGTACCTCCGCTGGGCCGAGGCAAACGGCTACAAAACTTCCATACAAAACCTTCAGGACGGCGACGAGGCCGGCATCAAGACCGTCACCATCCAGGTCGAAGGCCCTTACGCCTACGGATACCTCAAGGGCGAGAATGGTGTCCACCGGCTCGTCCGCGTCAGCCCCTACAACGCCCAGGGCAAGCGCATGACCTCCTTTGCCAGCGTCTTTGCCACCCCGCTTGTCGACGACTCCATCGAGGTGGAAATCGACAACTCGAAACTCTCGTGGGACTACTTCCGCAGCGGAGGTGCGGGCGGGCAGAACGTCAACAAGGTCTCCAGCGGCGTGCGCCTGCGCTACCAGTACAAAGACCCTTACACGGGCGTCGAGGAGGAAATCCTCATCGAGAATACCGAGACGCGCGACCAGCCGAAGAACAAGGAGAACGCCCTGCGCCTGCTCAAGTCACAACTCTACGACCGTGAGCTCCAGCATCGCATGGAGGAACAGGCCAAAGTGGAGGCGGGCAAGAAGAAAATCGAGTGGGGCTCGCAGATACGCTCGTACGTCTTCGACGACCGCCGCGTCAAGGACCATCGCACAGGCTATCAGACCAGCGATGTCAACGGCGTCATGGACGGAAAGATTGACGGATTCATTAAAGCCTGGCTAATGGGCTCGCAGGAGGAATAACATGGAAATCGAACGAAAATTCCTCGTCCTCGACGACAGCTACAAGCAGCTTGCCTATGCCCACAGCGAAATCCTGCAAGGCTACATTAGCCGCAGTTTAGGCCGCACCGTGCGCATCCGCCTGCGCAGCTATACCGATGAGAAGAAGGCCTATCTCACCATCAAAGGCCCCAGCACCGACGGCATCAGCCGTTACGAATGGGAGCGCGAAATCCCCTACGACGAAGCCCTCGAGCTCTTTGCCATTTGCCAGCCGGGCCGCATCGTCAAGACGCGCTGGCTCGTCCGCAGCGGGCGCCACACCGTCGAAGTCGATGAGTTCCATGAGCAGAACGACGGCCTTGTCTTTGCCGAAATCGAGCTTGCCGCCCCTGACGAGCCCTACGAGCGCCCCCCTTTCCTCGGCGACGAGGTCACCGGCGACCCGCACTACTACAACGGCTACATCTCGCAGCACCCTTACAGCACGTGGGAGAAAGAGTAATCCCCGCTGCCTGAAAAGAAAAATAAGCCCTTGCAACGCATCGTTTGCAAGGGCTTATTACATGGTTTGTCCGACGTTCCTAAATCCTTGGCGTATGGCAAATGTGGATGATGTGAGCCACGATGTAGATGCCAAGGCCGTAGCACATGGGGATAAGCGTCGTCTTGTATCCGCCATAGAGAACACTCTGCGCCACATTGCCCGCCTGCTGCATGTAGCCGAAAATCTGATTGATTCCGAGGATACTGAACAGGACACCTGCTGCTAAGGCAATGCTTCCGATACTGCGCACCCAGGCGGGAGCCTTCCAAGCGGCCAGGAACAATAGCGCGAGGAAGAGAGTGAGGATGGACATGAAGATCATGTTTCCTTCAAAAAACATTTCTGAGATTTTTGTTGACATAAGCATCACGTTTTTGGAGTTAAACAATTCTTTTTTGCAGCTGCTGGGCACAAAGGTAGGGAGATCTTGACGACGCGCCAAAAAATTGCCCCGTTAAAACCCCTCATCCGGGTGTCGAATCCCCTTATACGGGGATTTTTCACCTCAACAGTGGCTTTTGTCTGCATAGAAATGCCTATCTTTGCAACCGTTATGAAACAATTCGCCATCCACGCCCTCTACTGGGCGACATCCCTGCTGCTGTTAGCTGTCATCATCTGCAGCACGGGCTACCGCTTTCCCGAAGCCCTGCTGCTCAGCACCTCGCTCCTACCCTTTGCCATGCTCCTTCGCCAGATGACTGCCCGCATCAACTTCACGGCCAACCGTTGCGAAGCCGTCAAATCGCTCCTCTTTACCCTGTTTTTCACCCTCACGATGGCCCTCCTTGCCATCCACCTCGCCCATACCGCTATCCGCTATATCTACCACCAGATGCCCACGTCGGGCCACGGCATTCCTCCAATGCTTCTCAACCCCGTCTTCCTCCTGTCTATGCTCGTCCTGCTAACAACGGGCGACTATGGCCTAGGCCATCTCTTGAGGCGCCGCCTGCCCGAGGCCGACGAGACGATAACCTTCGTCAGCGACCGTCAGAGCACAACGCTTATGAGGAGCGAGATTCTCTACATTGAGAGCTGCGACACGGAGGTGTGGATTCACGCTACGGACGACCGTCGTTTTCGTAACAAGACCGCCATCTCGTCGTGGGCCAATCTGCTTGGTCCCGAGTACCTTCGCATCCATCGTTCCTACCTCGTGCGGCTCTCCGCCTGCACGGGGATGGACCGCGACAATGTGCTTCTCGGCGATGTCCGCCTCCCCGTTTCCCGCAAATACAAGGCTGTCGTACAACAGAGCCTCAAGGCCACCTCCACCAATCAATAAAAGACAGCTTAGCAAAAGCAAAGCAAAAAAGGCTGTCTTTCAAGGGGAACAGCCTTTTAGGGAAATAAGGGCAGAGAAGGGCGACGATTCTACATCACCTCCTCTTGATGCAACGTCACATTTTCATCAAGTCCGTTTCGGTGACGAAGGTGAGGCTGTTGTTGCGCACCACCTCGCGCACGGCGCTAAGGTCGCTGCAACGCAGCACCAGCACCAGCCTGTGCCCGAAGTTGAAGCAATACATGTACTCGATGTTGATGCCGCGACGCGTGAACAGTTCCACCACCCGTGCGAAGTCCGCAGCCTGCGGCTCAACGGAGATGGCGACGACTTCGTTCAGCGACACCAGCACGCCGTTGTCCTTCAGCACCTTATAGGCCTTCTGCTGGTCGGAGGTAATAAGGCGCATGAGGCCATAGTCGCTCGTGTCAGCTATCGTGGCGCTAACGATGTGCACGTCAGCCTTACTGAGGACAGCCAGCAGCTCGCTCAGCCGTCCATACTTGTTCTCCAGGAAAAGGGAAATTTGTTTGATAGTCATGGTTTCAGATTTTTAGTGGTTCTTTCTCATATCCTTGACGCGCACGGCCTTGCCCTCGCTCCTGGGCAGCGAGCCTGGCGCTACGAGACGCACGCGTGGCGTCAGCAGAATCTCGTCCTTCAGCTGTCGGGTAATCTCCTTCGTCAGGGCCGTCAGCGAGCCGTAGTCGTCGGTAATGCTGGCAAGCTCCACCTCCACCGTCATTTCGTCGTTATCGCCGACGGTTTCGATGGAAATCAGGTAATCGCTGCCCAGCTCGGGGAAGCCCATCAATATCTTCTCAATCTGGACGGGGAAGATGTTGACGCCCTTCACAATCATCATGTCGTCCGAGCGGCCCTTGAAACGGTCGATGCGCCGATGCGTACGTCCGCAGGGGCACGAGCCTGTGAGGAAGCGCGTGAGGTCGCGCGTGCGGTAGCGCAACAGGGGCATACCCTCGCGCCGTAGCGTTGTCAGCACCAGTTCGCCTACCTCACCGTCAGGCACGGGCTCTAGCGTCACAGGATCGACTATCTCCACGAGGTAGTAGTCCTCCCAGATGTGCAGGCCGTTCTGCTCCTTGCACTCGAAGGCCACGCCTGGGCCATTCATCTCACTCATGCCGAAGCAGTTATATGCCTTCACGCCCAAGAGTTCCTCAATTCTCCTGCGTTGCTCTTCGCTGTGCGGCTCGGCGCCAATGATGAGGGTTGTCAGCTTGGTATCCTTCGCAGGGTCGATGCCCTCCTCGTGGAACACGGCAGCCAAGCGGGTGGCATACGAGGGAATGGCGTGGAGAGCCGTCGAGCCGAAGTCCATGATGAACTTTATCTGGCGCTTACTGTTACCCGCAGCCGCAGGCACCGTCATAGCTCCCAGCAGCTCGGCTCCGTACTGGATGCCCAGACCACCCGTGAACATGCCGTAGCCGCTGGTGTTTTGGATGACATCGGTGTCCCTGAGTCCCACCATATACATGCACCTCGCCACCTGGTTTGCCCAGGCGTCAAGGTCGGCCTGTGTGTGGCACACCACCGTGGGGTTGCCCGTCGTGCCCGACGAAGAGTGTACACGCACAATCTTCTCCAGCGGTACTGCGCACAGGCCGAAGGGGTAGTGGCTACGCAGGTCGTCCTTCGTGGTGAAGGGGAGCCGGCGCAGGTCATCCAGCCCCGTGATGCTCTCGGGCGTAATGCCACGCTCGCGCAAAATGGGTTCATAGAATGGCGAAGCCATAGCCCGCCTTACCGTCTCGCGTAACCGTTCGATCTGCAACGCCGTGAGTTTCTCCCGCGACATTGTCTCATACTCTGGTTCCCAGTATTTTCCGTCCTTCATTCGTTATAGGGTTTTAAGTGAATGCTGATAAATTCGCGCAAAATTACGGATTATTGTGAAGAAATCCAAAAAAATGCACTACCTTTGCGAACTTTTTCAAAATAACCATCCTTATGAAGAAACTCCTACTTGGCGACCAGGCCATTGCCCAAGGTGCACTCGATGCCGGGCTGAGCGGCGTCTATGCCTATCCTGGCACGCCATCCACCGAAATCACCGAATACATCCAGGAGTGGTGCAAGCACCACCCCACGTCCTCCGTCCATAACCGCTGGTGTACCAACGAGAAGACCGCCATGGAGGCGGCACTCGGAATGAGCTACGCCGGCAAGCGCGCGCTGGTGTGCATGAAGCACGTGGGCATGAACGTCTGTGCCGACGCCTTCGTCAATAGCGCCGTCACGGGCGTCAACGGCGGCGTCATCGTCCTCGCTGCCGACGACCCTTCTATGCACAGTAGCCAGAATGAGCAGGACAGTCGCTTCTACGGCAAGTTCGCCCTTATACCCATCCTGGAGCCCTCGAACCAGCAGGAGTGCTACGACATGATGGCCTACGGCTTCGACCTCTCTGAGCGTCTGCACCTGCCGGTGCTGATGCGCATCGTCACCCGTCTGGCTCATAGCCGTGCCGTGGTTCAGATTAGCGAGACTGCTCGCCCCGAAAATCCCCTCTCCGACCCTGCCGATCCTGCCGGATGGGTGCTGCTGCCCGCCCGCGCTCGCCGCAAATACAACGAGCTTATTGCTGCCCAGCCCCTCCTTCAGGAGAGCAGCGCAAACAGCCCCTTCAATAAAGTCCTTAACGACCCTAAGGACTTTAAAGACCTTAAGGACAGCAAGGCTGTCATCGCCACAGGCATCGGCTACAACTACCTGATGGAGAACTACCCCGACGGTGCCCCTTTCCCCGTGCTGAAGCTCTCGCAATACCCGCTCCCGCAGCAAGTCGTCACCGACCTTGCCGCACAGTACAAGGAGCTGCTCGTCATCGAGGACGGCCAGCCCTTCATCGAGGAACAGCTGATAGGTGTTCTCCCCTCCGCAAACGTCATCCACGGCCGTCTCGACGGCACGCTGCCCCGTGCAGGCGAACTCAATCCCGATAACGTCAAACAAGCTCTCGGCCTTCCTTCGGCTCAGGCATTTACCTCCTGCGATACTGTCGTGGGCCGTCCGCCCGCCCTCTGTCAGGGTTGCGGCCACCGCAGCGTCTACGAGGCGCTGAACAAGGTGCTGGCCAACTATCCAGGCAGCCACGTCTTCGGCGATATCGGCTGCTATACCCTCGGCGCCCTGCCCCCCTATCAGGCGCTCCACTCGTGCGTCGATATGGGTGCTTCCATCACCATGGCCAAGGGTGCTGCCGACGCGGGCATCTTCCCCGCTATTGCCGTCATCGGCGACTCCACGTTTACCCATAGCGGCATGACGGGTCTCCTCGATGCCGTCAACGAGAACAGCCCCATCACCGTCGTCATCTCCGACAATCTCACCACGGGCATGACGGGCGGTCAGGACTCCGCGGGCACCAACAAGTTCGAGGCCATCTGCCGCGGCTTGGGCGTTGCCGACGAACATCTCAAGGTCGTCGTCCCCCTGCCCGCCAACATGGACGAGATCACCCGCATCCTCCGCGAAGAGATTGAGTACAAGGGCGTCTCCGTCATCATCCCGCGCCGCGAGTGCATCCAGACCTTCGCCCGCCATGCCCGCGAAAAGAAAAAAGGGTTGTAAGCCCCTTAACCTTGGTCAAGCTAAAATAAAACCCTTAAACTCTTAAACCCAGACAACAATGAAAACCGACATCATACTCGCAGGCGTAGGTGGCCAGGGCATCCTCAGCATCGCCACCATCATCGGCCAGGCCGCCCTCGACCAAGGCCTCTACATCAAGCAGGCCGAAGTACACGGCATGAGCCAGCGCGGCGGCGACGTGCAGTCGAACCTGCGCATCTCTTCCGACCCCATTTTTAGCGACCTCATCCCCCTCGGCGGCGCCGACGTCATCATCGCCATGGAGCCGATGGAGGCGCTGCGCTATCAGCCCTACCTCAGCAAGGAGGGATGGGTCATCACCGCCACGTCGCCCTTCGTCAACATACCCAACTACCCCGACGTCGAGGCCGTGAACGCCTCGCTGGCCAAGCTGCCCAAGGTGGTCCGCATCGACATCGAGGCCCTCGCCAAGGCCAACAAGATGCCGAAGGCTGCCAACATGATACTGCTCGGCGCCGCTGCCGATGCCCTCGGCATGGACTTCGACCTGCTGAAGGCCGCCGTCCGTACCGTCTTTGCAGCCAAGGGCGATGCCATCGTAGAAATGAACCTCCGCGCCCTCGAGATAGGCCGCGAAAACAAAGGATAATTATCAATTATCAATTATCAATTCCCAAATGACCACCCCCTTCAGCAAAACCCGCATCGACCAGCTCCTCCAGGAGATGGAGATTAAAGACCTCAACAAGGCCTCCATCCGCCAGATTGGCGCCATTGCCCGCACCATGGAACAGGAGACGGGGCAGGAATACATCCACTTCGAGATGGGTATCCCAGGCCTGCCGCCCTCGGCCGTAGGCGTCGAGGCCGAAATCGCCGCCCTGCGTCGCGGCGTCGCCTCCAAGTATCCCAACATCGAGGGCATCGACGAGCTCAAGACCGAAGCCTCGCGCTTCGTCAAGGCCTTCATCGACACCGACATCGCCCCCAAGGGCTGCATCCCCACCACGGGTTCCATGCAGGGCGTCTTTGCCGCCTTCATGCTCTGCACGCAGCTCAACCCCGTGCGCGACACCATACTCTACATCGACCCGGGCTTCCCCGTCCAGAAGATGCAGGCTGCCGTCATCGGCGCTAAGACGGTTTCGTTCGACGTGGCCGACTACCGCGGCGCCGACGCCCTGCGTCCCAAGCTGGAGGAGGTGCTCTCCTCTGGCCGCGTCTGCTGCCTCATCTACAGCAACCCCAACAACCCCTCGTGGATGTGCCTCAAGGACGACGAGCTGCAGGTCATCGGCGAACTCGCCACGAAGTACGACGTCATCGTCATCGAAGACCTCGCCTACATGACCATGGACTTCCGCCGCCCGCTCGGACGTCCTTTCCAGCCGCCGTTCCAGGTCACCGTCAGCCGCTACACCGACAACTACATCCTCATGCTCTCGGGCTCGAAGATGTTCTCCTACGCCGGCCAGCGTATCGCCGTGGCCTGCATCTCCGACGCGCTCTTCCGCCGCAGCTACCGCGCCTTGGCCGACCGCTACGGCATCAGCCGCTTCGGCGCCGTCTATGCCTACAACATGCTCTACACCCTCTCGTCGGGTGTCAGCCACAGCGCCCAATGCGCCATGGCCGCCATGATGCGTGCTGCCACCGACGGCGAATACCGCTTTGTTGACGACGTCCGCGAATATGCCCGCCGCACGGCCCGCATCAAGGAGATTATGCTCCCCTACGGCTTCAGCGTCGTTTACGACCGCGACCAGGACGAGCCCGTTTCCGACGGCCTCTTCTTCACCATCGGCTATTGTGGCATGGAGGGTGGCGAGCTGCTGCGCGAACTGCTCTACTACGGCATCACGGGCATCGTCCTCAGCACCACGGGCAGCACTCGCCAGGGCATCCGTGCCTGCTGCAGCAACATGCAGGAGCACCACTACCCCCTCCTCGCCGACCGCTGCCGCCTCTTCGCCGCCGACCACCCGTAAACACGGGACAAGAAAAAAACGCCGATTTTTACGTCGGTAATAGGATTTTATGTATATTTGCACTCGAATTTGCAAATCAATAGCATGAATCCTCACCTCCCCTCCTCCCTCCGGCGGCTTTTCGCTGTCCTCTCCCTTCTCCTTTGCCTCACCTGGGCAAACGCCCAGAATATCTCCATAAAGAGTTTCAAGCTCCTTCCCACCGACTTGACCGCCAATCTGGAAGGTACGAAGGAGATTGACCAGAATGGCGAAACAGCTGCACTCATCAAGGTCATCACCACCGAAACGGGATTTGTCTTCGACGTCGGCATGCTGGGCATCGTCCGTCAGATACAACAGGTAGGCGAGATTTGGGTATATGTCCCCCACGGCGTCCAGCGCATCAGCATCAACCACCAGAAGTTGGGCCGTCTTGCCGAGCCTTATTACTTCGATATTCCCATCGAGGCGGCTCGCACCTACGAGTTGGAACTGACCACCAATCGTGTCAAGACCATCATCGAGGAAGATGCCGGCGGAGGCTATGTGGCGCTGAAGGTGACGCCCCCAACGGCAATGGTTTTTGTGGACGACCAGGCGCGGGCGTTAGGCCCCGACGGCACCCTCTCCCTATTCCTGCTCTACGGCACCCACACCTATCGTGTGGAGGCGCCGGGCTACAAGCCCGAGAGCGGCACGCTGAACATCACCTCCGACGAGACGCAGACCCTCTCCATCAACCTCCAATCTACAGCCTCCTCCCTGACGCTCACCACCCCCATGGCCGATGCCGAGATTTGGGTGAACAACGAGCGGAAAAGCGTAGGTAGTTGGACGGGCGCACTCCCTGCGGGATCCTATGTCATCGAGACTCGTAAGGCTGGCTGCCGCACACAACGCACTACCGTCACCCTCGCCGAGAACGAGGAGCGCACGCTCACCCTTCAGGCCCCTGAGCCCATCTTTGGCCGCCTCCGTGCCGAGAGCAGCCCCGTTGAAGTGGAGGTCTGGTTAGGCAACACTAAGCTCGGCACCTCTCCCGGCGTCATCAATAACGTCCCCGTCGGAACCCACTCGCTACGCTTTGTCAAGGAGGGTTATGAGAGCCAGACCGTCGAGGTCACCATCGAGGAGGGCAAGATTGCCACAGCCTCCGCGACACTCAAAGCCTCTTCCCAGCCCTCCCCTGAAGGGAAGGGAGCCCGGCAGGAGAAGCAGAAGGACAAGTCACCCCTTCAAGCGGGGAAGGCTTCTAACGCCCGTCTGTTCTCTCCGCTTTCTCTCTATGCCGGCGCAGACCTTCAGATAGGAGCCCCCCTTGCAGCCGGAGCCTCGTTGGGCGGCTACCTGTCGGGATTCAACATCGAAGCCTCATTCGGCATCCCCTTTGGCGGAACAAACTCCCCCGTCCCTGTCGAATGGACGATTTTGGACAACGAGGGATTCGCCGAGAGCACCTTCACCCAATCCTACAGTTCCTCGTTTATTACGAGCGGGCACATCGGTTACGGCATCCCTGTGGCGCGATTCCTGCGGCTGACCCCGCGCGTAGGCGTTTCCGCCTATACCATCAAAAGCAGCTCGGGCAGTCCCTACACCCAGACCACCTATGTCCTCTCCGGCGTTGCAGCCCTACGCACAGAGGTTGCCTTCAACCAAAGGCTGGGCATCCACATCACCCCACAGTACAACCTTCCCCTCAGTCGGGGTAAAATCTCACAAGATATAGGCCGAGCCTCGTCCGACATCAATCGCTGGAACAACGGCTTCTACCTCTCCGTCGGCCTCTGGATAAACCTGTTCTCCGCTAAATGAAAACTGCTATGATGAACAAGTCCCGTTCCCTCCTTCTTCTGTCCGTCCTCGCCGTCCTTTTTGCTGCCTGCGAAGAGGGCATCATCGATAACGCCATCCTCTCTCAGGACTACATCGAGCCCGAGTACTCCATCTCCGTATCCCCAGGCGAACTCTCTTTCCCCGCCGAAGGTGGTGAAGAAGATATAACACTTGAACTAACCCGAAGCCTTTCCTGGACAGCAACCACCAACGACTCCTGGATAACTCTGCCAACCCATTCGGGAGACGACAGCCCTACTTCCGTTATCCACATCCTTGTGGCAGAAAACACCTCGCTCGAAAGCCGCACAGAGACGATCTCTTTCAAGACCAGAGGAAAAACCGCCACCCTGACTGTTAGACAGGAGGGTGTAGAACCGTTCCTCTCCACAGATGTTCAGACGCTCACCTTCCCTTCCGATGGAGGCGCGCAGCAGGTGCAAATCTCTACCAACGGGAATTGGACGGCTACGACTAAATCCGAGTCGGCCTTCTCCGTTTCCCCAGCCTCCGGCACGGGCGAGGGAACCTTGACGGTAACTGCGGCAGAGAACGAAACCGCCGTCTTACGTTGGGAGACGCTCACACTTACAAGCGGCACCCTGACCGTTTCCATTACCCTTCTCCAGCAGGCGAAGCCCGATCTGAACGGCCATGCCTACGTCGATCTTGCCCTTCCCTCGGGATTACTCTGGGCAACGTGCAACGTGGGTGCCACCACGCCCGAGGAATACGGCGACTATTTTGCCTGGGGCGAAACTGCAAAGAAGAATTCCTACACTTGGGCCAACTACAAGTGGAGCGATGGCAGCATGCAGTCCCTCACCAAGTATAATAATAGGAACGACTACGGCATCGTCGATAACCTTTCGGAACTCCTTCCCTCCGACGATGCTGCCGTCGTCAACTGGGGCGGTTGCTGGCGCATGCCCACCTATGCCGAGTGGGAGGAACTCTGCAATACCGACAACTGCACATGGACGCCGATTAACAACAATGGCCATTGCGAAGGGTACAAAGTCACCAGCACACGCAATGGCAACTCCATCTTCCTTCCCGCAGCAGGCCTCTACACCGAGTCTGGCTTCGACCGTGCCGGCCTGAACGGTTACTTCTGGGCCTCCACGCTATTCTCTGTCCCTGACCAAGGCTGCGGCCTGTACTTCGACGATGCCGGCCATCCCCATGCCTTCAGCCGATACCAGGGCCTCAGCGTCCGTCCCGTCGGAAAGATGACGCTCCACTTCTCCCTCATGCCGACATCCGTCAACTTCCCCGCAGCGGGCAGTAGTGAAACGCTTTCCATAACGGCCAACCAGCCTTGGACGGTCACCACCTCCGATGCATGGCTCACACTCTCGGCCGATGCTGGCACAGGTGATGCCACACTCGATGTGACAGCCGAGGAGAACACCTCCATCACCCGCCGCACAGGCACGGTTGCCTTCCAGACGGGCGCCACAACCTATACTGTCACTATTTCGCAAGAGGGTGCCACTCTTAGCGTCACCCCCGAATCGCTCTCATACTCAGCAGCGGGCGGAAGCGAGACAGTTACGATAACCTCCAACCAATCGTGGACAGCCACCACCAGCGATGCCTGGCTCACCCTCTCAAACACCTCGGGCGAGGGTAATGCCACGCTCACAGTGACATCAGAGCTGAACACCTCTATCGCTGAGCGCACGGGCGAGGTAACCTTTACCGCTGGCGGAAGCACCTATACGGTCAGAATAACGCAGATGGGCACAGACCCCATCATTGGGGCTGACGCTTATGTTGGCACCTACACCGCTACGTTCCTAGACGACGGCAAGAAGGAAGGCTCCGCAGAAGTCACCCTCACCAAGGTGGACGACAATACCGTCAGCATGACAGGTCTGTTTGGTTCCAAGTATGAGCTTGAGGACACCGGCATCATGCTCAACCTCTTCGGTGGCCTGCTCTACTTCCAGCCTGACCAAGTGATGGGTAAGAACAAGTATGACAATGAAGTCTATGCCTATTCCTACAGCAGCGAAACGGGTTACTATTACAATAAGGCTATGCTCGTTGGCGGCTTCAAGGAGAATGGCGACATCCAGTTTGTCAACTATTCCTACAACGATGAAAATGCTGTTGATGGTTTCATCAACGTTTTCATGGTTGGTGAAAACGGACCGTATCTTGGTGCCGACTACATACCCTGTAACGTTGTGCTGAAGGCCGCTGAGCAAGCTGAGGCTCCCGCCAAGAGCATTAAGTCGGTGGTTGAGTCGCTGAATGATGCCCGCACGTTCTTCGACGTGAAGGCCAGCAACACCAAGAGCTTCATCCGCAAATAAGTAAGATATAAATCTTATCTGCAAATCCCCGAGGGGCGCGCTACGGTGCGCCCCTCTTTTATGTTTCCTTGTATATTGTTTAACGTGAGGTTGGCATAAAAGACGTTCATTTTAATGTTCAAAAAGATGGCGCCGTCTTTCGAAGCAAATCATTTTTAACCGAACTATTCTCCACATAACAACGAAAAAAAGAGATAAAATCAACTTTATTCCGCTACGAACACCCGTTCTACACAGTTCGTAGCGGAATAAAGCCATTTTTATCCGGAATTTAACATTTGTTCACCAAAAGCGTATGGTGAAAACGCCCTCGCACGAATAGGCATGAAAAACTGTAAGTGGTTTTGCCGAGGGTGGGCAGAGGGAAGCAATCAAGGTTTTCGTGACGGCTTGCGAAGGGTTGTTTTAACGGTAGAAGTGGCGTTTGCTGAGCGATTTCCTTTTTGGGTTGTCAGCCGCGAGGGCGCCCTCCTACCCTACGCTTACAGTTTTTCGCTTGACGTTCTACCAAGGACGGACTACGTTCTCTCAAGAATAGACTGCGTTAGCACACAAACGCACTACGTGCCACCAAAAACGCACTACGTTTGACCCCAAAAAAGGCTTTCAAATTGTAAGCAGACAACAAAAAGAATCCTTTCCGGCTGACAACCCAAAAAGGAAACCGTTCAGCAGAGAGGAGTTTCTTATAGGAATCGAGGGTTCGAGGGTCGTCAGCCTTCACGTCAAAAGAAGAGAATGACGCCCCCAACGTTCGAGAGGTTACAGTTTTTCACCTTTCATCGGACAAAGAACCCTGCTTCCGAGTCCACGTCGGCTCAACAATAAAAGGGGCTACAATCTCTGTAGAATCAGCTTCTAATTCCGTAGAAGGCCCTTTTGATTTTGCAGAAGGCCCTTTTGATTTTGCAGAAGCAGCTTCTACGCCACTAGCCCCTTGGGCTGAGCTGTCAGATGCTTGGGCTATTCCGTCAGCCCATTGGGCTGAGCGTACAGCCCAATGGGCTACGAACGTAGCGTTAAGGGCTGTGGGAGCAGAAATTGAAAGTGGACGGGCTGCCAAAACTTGCGCAACGGTTTCAGAGGTGGGCTGCCTTCTGAAGGGCGCGAATCATGTGGGGACGGACGAAATAGGAGTTATGGTCGCCGGCCGTTACTGTCATGTGAGGACGGATGCCACGCGCACGGAGGGCCTTCACCAAGTCCATGTTCGCCTCGAGGGTGAAGTCCTGGTCACCCACGGCGACATTCCACTCCACCTGACGCCAAGCCTCCACCTCGGCATCCGTGCCGTCGAGGATGCGAGGGATGGGGTTGTTGTCCTCGATGGCTGTCTGACGCCATTCGGCCGAGGGGTCGTTGCGGAGGAACTCCAGGGGCTGACGGCGCTGGTAGCCGCTGATGGAATAGACAAAGGCGAACTTGTCAGGATGATGGACGCCATAGACCGTGGCGCCGCCTCCGCCCATCGAGAAGCCCGCAATGGCGCGCCCCGCCTTGTCGGTACGGATGCGGTAGGTCCGCTCCATGTAGGGAATCAGCTCGTCAAAGAAATAGGTCTCGTACGTCCACCAGGGAACGTCGAAGTACATCATGTTGTTCTTGTTGCCCTCGGCACAGATGACCACCACGCCGTCGCCGAGCGCTCCGGCACGGGTGAGGCTGTCCACAGCCTCGCTCAGGCGGCATTGCACCTCCCACTCGTCGCACGAGCCTCCTCCGCCGTGCAGCAGGTAGAGCACAGGATAGGGCCTCTCGGCCTGGGGATTGTAGCCGTCCGGCAGGCAGACGACGTATTCGCGCTCGGAGATACCCTGGAGCAGCTTGCAGGGCATGGTGAGATGCTGCACGGTGGCAGCACGCAACGGCACGAACAGCAACAGCAACAACAACAAAGCAGCAACACGCCACTTCGCAAAGAGACAATGTAAAAGGTTGTCTTTCATCTTTTCTATGGATTATCGGATAGTACGGGGAACTTGTTCAAAGGGGATCTCGTCGGCACGAAGGCGGTAGAGCTCCGTGCCCGCCAGGAGGAAGCAGCCCGTGCCGTAGTCTTCGAAGTCGGGCACACGGTCGTAGGTGACAGGCTGGCCGGCCGAGGGGTCTTTGCCCGTGCCCTGCACATAGCCGAGGAAGCCGTTGGGGTGGACAGCCTCGGTCACCAGCCCGTGCCAGGCACGAGCCACGACGGGCAGGTAGTCCCGCTCCTTCAGGAACCCGCGACGGATGCCCCACGCCATGCCATAGACGAAGAGCGAGGTGCCGGTGGTCTCCTTACCGCCGAAGTGGGTGGGGTCGTGGAGGCTGGCGTTCCAGAAACCGTCCTCACGTTGCACAGCCTTCAGGGCACGGCACATGGCCTTGAAGTCGCGGAGGCAGGCCTTGAAGTAGGGGTGGCTCTCGGGCAGCTCGTTCATCACGCGCACCAAGGCAGCCAGCACCCAGCCGTTGCCGCGGCTCCAGTAGCAGTCCTCGCCGTTAGGCTCGGTATAGGGGGCGTCGTAGTCGTGGTCGCGCCACCAGAGGCCGTCCTTGACGTTGAACATCCCTTGGCCTCCGTGCACGTCGCGGGTGTAGCGGTAGTAGGCCATCATCTTGTCCCAATAGCGTGCATCGCCCGTAATGCGCCCCATCTTGGCATAGGCGGGCATGGCCATCTGGATAGCGTCGATCCACCACCAGTCATTGGTCTGTGGGTTGTTGACGCAGGCATCGAGGGTGAGTTTCACGTTGGTCATCATGCGGGGGTCCTGCGTCAGCTCGTACATATCGAGGTACGTCTGAAAACAGCATTGGTTGTCGGCATTATGGGTGGTGTTGCTGCCGCGCGGACGCCACTGGTGGGCGTTGCCCCAGGCCATCGTGTAGTCGAAGAAACGCTCGTCGGGGTAGATGCCCTGCAACGCCATGAGACCTTCGTAATAGACGGCGCGCGTCCAGAGGTTGCTGGTGCGCTCCTTGCCCCCGCCGAAGGTGGGTGCGCCAGGGTCGGGGACGGAGTCCATGAAATAGCGATTGACCTTCAACAGTTGGTCGAGGATTTCGCGCTGTGTAGGCAACGACTGGGCGGACGATGCGCCCCAAGCGAGCACGGCGGCAAAGAGTAGGAAAATGTGCCTTTTCATCGGGTAAAATGTTTGTTTGCGGCAAAGATAAAGGTTTTTTCCGTTTTTCCTTGCACGACTGACGGATTATTCTTACTTTTGAACGATTTTTCTCCCTCCCCTCTATGAAAAGACACCGGTTATACCTCTTTTTCTTCTTTGTGCTGACAACTTTTTGCAGCATGGCTGCCCAGCCGAACTACGCCCCTACCCTGCAGAAGGAACGGCTAGGACGCGGACTGGTGGCTATTCGTCAGGACTCGGCCCATGTGGCCGTCACGTGGCGTCTGCTTGCCTCTGACGACGAGGGCACGGCCTTTAACGTCTATCGGAATCATCGCCTGATTACCCGCAAGCCGCTCACAGGCGCAACGTTCTTCGTGGACGAAAATTCCTCGATGGATTCGGCATTTTACGAGGTTCGGCCCGTGATGAAGAAGAAAGAACTGGAGGAGGGCTCGGGCACCTACACACTACCGACTAATGCCCCTGTGGGCTACATAGACATCCCCCTCTATAAACCCGACGGGGGCGTCACACCTGCGGGTGAGCGCTACGAGTACACCGCCAACGATGCCTCGGTAGGCGATGTGGACGGGGACGGGGAGTACGAAATCATCCTTAAATGGGAACCCACGAACGCCCACGACAACGCCCACGACGGCTACACGGGCAACGTGCTCATTGACTGCTACCGTCTCGACGGCGAGCAGTTGTGGCGTATCGACCTCGGGCCCAACATCCGCGCGGGTGCCCACTACACGCAGTTCATGGTGTTTGACTTCGACGGAAACGGCCGTGCCGAGGTTGTCATGAAGACGGCCGACGGCACCATCGACGGACAGGGAAACGTCATCGGCAACCCCTACGCCGACTACCGCTTTGCGGGCGACACGGTACGGACGTTCCGGCGCACACCGGCACGCCAGGGGCGCATCCTCACCGGCAACGAATACCTGACCATCTTCAGCGGTCTGACGGGGGAGGCGCTACACACCGTGCCCTACATCCCCCCGCGGGGCGACCCCGCTGACTGGGGCGACAGGGAGGCGAACCGCTGCGACCGTTTTCTGGCTTGCGTGGCCTATTTGGACGGGCAGCACCCCAGCGTGGTGATGTGTCGCGGCTACTACACCCGCGCCGTGCTTGCCGCCTTCGACTGGGACGGCCATGAACTCCGGCAGCGCTGGGTCTTCGACTCCTACGCCGACGAGAATGAGGCTTACAGCGGACAGGGCAACCACAACCTGCGCGTGGCCGACATCGACAACGACGGCTGCGACGAAATCATCTACGGCTCGTGCACCATTGATCATGACGGCCGAGGCCTCTACTCCACCCGGCTCGGTCACGGCGACGCCATGCACCTTACCGCCTTCTTCCCCGACGAGCCACGGCTGCAGGTGTGGCAATGCCACGAAACAGGTGGGCACGGCTCCACCTTCCGCGACGCGGCCACGGGCGAGACGCTCTTCCGCTACCCTGCTCCGATGGACATCGGTCGTTGCATGGCTGCCGACATCGACCCCGACTCGCCCGGCGTGGAGATGTGGAGCGGCTCTACAGGAGGCATCCGCAACATCCGGGGCGAACTCATTGCCGGCTTCGTCCGCGGGCTCTCCACCAACATGGCCGTGTGGTGGGACGGCGACCTGCTGCGCGAACTGCTTGACGGTACACGCGTCTCGAAGTACAATCCGCAGGAGCAACGTTGCGACATCCTCTTCAACCCCGAGGGCGTCGTCAGCAACAACGGCACCAAGGCCAACCCCTGCCTTGCCGCCGACATCCTCGGAGACTGGCGCGAAGAAATCCTCCTTCGCACCCGCGACAGCCAGTCGCTGCGGCTCTACGTCTCCACTATCCCCACCGAACATCGCGCCGTCACCTTCATGGACGACCCCGTCTATCGCATCAGCGTGGCCACCCAGAACGTGGCGTACAACCAGCCCACCCAGCCGGGCTTCTACTTTGGGCCCGACATGTTGCCCTGAGCCGGCTACCATAGTAAACTATACCAACAATAAATCATACCGAACCATGAAAAGAGAAGCATTCAAGATGTTCCTAAAGCCGGGCTTCGAGGAGGAATACCAGCGCCGCCATGCCGCCCTATGGCCCGAAATGAAACGGCTGCTCAAGGAGAGCGGAGTCAGCGACTACAGCATCTTCTGGGACAAAGAGACAAATATCCTCTTCGCCGTCCAGAAGGTCGAGGGCGAGAAAGGCTCGCAAGACCAAGGCGACAACCCCATCGTGCAAAAGTGGTGGGACTACATGGCCGACATCATGGAAGTAAACCCCGACAACAGCCCTGTTTCTATCCCCCTGCCGGAGCTATTCTATCTGGAATAAGAGAAAAAAATGTCACTTTTTTGGCAAAATAGTTCGTTTTGTTAAAAATTGTAGCTATTTTTGCCGAATTAAGCATGAAAGGGAATTAGAACTATGGCAGAAAATGTACCCAAAGTCCTCGATGTCGAGAAGATTATCCGCAGCAAAATAGGCAAAGAAGACATCTGGCCGCCGTTACTGAAATACCTCCGCAAAATCCTTCACGAAGACGATTTCAACGAATTCTTTGCTGCCTACCCGGACATGGAAGGCGCTGATTTTCTCCGCAACACGCTGGAACACCTGAACATCTCCGTCGATGTGCATGGCGAAGAGAACCTTCCTCCAAAGGGCGGTCTCTATACGTTCGTCAGCAATCATCCCCTAGGTGGCCCTGACGGCGTAGCCATCGGCCGCATCATCGCCGACCACTACGACGACAAGATCCGCTATCTCGTCAACAGTTTCCTCATGGCCCTGCCGCCACTGGCACCGCTCTGCGTCCCCGTCAATCAGATGGGTGGTCAGGCTCGCAACCTGCCGCAGCAAGTCGATGCCATCTTCAGCGGCGACGATCAGGTCATCATGTTCCCCGCCCAGCTCTGCTCCCGCAAGCGTAAAGGCATCATCCGCGACCTGCCCTGGAAGAAAACCTTTGTGCAGAAGAGCGTGCAGTACCAGCGCGACGTCGTGCCCATCTACTTTGAGGGACGCAACTCCAACCGTTTCTACCGCATCGCCAACATCTGCAAGTTCTTCCACCTCAAGTTCAACGTGGCCATGCTCTACCTCGCCGATGAACTGTTCCGCCACCGCGGCAAGACCTTCCGCGTCTATATCGGCAAGCCTATTCCCTGGCAGACATTCGACAAGTCGCGCAAGCCTGTCGAATGGGCCGCCTACGTGCAGGACATTGTCTATAAGCTCGCCCCCAGCTGCTAATACGTTATGGAAAAAATCATCGACCCCATTCCCCGCGAGCTTCTGCTCAGCGAGCTCACCGAAGAAAAACGCCTGCGCTACACCAACCGCGGCGGAAACATCCTCTACGTCTGCACGGCACATGACAGTCCCAACGTCATGCAGGAGATTGGACGCCTGCGCGAGATAGCCTTCCGTGAGGGCGGCGGCGGCACGGGCCTAAGCGCCGATATTGACTTCTTCGACACCATGGAGGTGCCCTGTAAGCAACTTGTCGTCTGGAACCCCGACGCCGGTGAAATCATTGGCGGCTACCGTTTCATCTACGGCCCCGACATCCGTTACGACGATGAGGGACAGCCCATCCTCGCCACCAGCCACCTTTTCCACTTCTCCCCCGAGTTCATTGAGACGTACCTGAAGCGCACCATCGAGCTCGGCCGCTCGTTCGTGGCCGTCGAATACCAGTCATCGCGGAGCGATACTAAGGGCCTTTTCGCTCTTGATAATCTTTTCGATGGTCTTGGTGCCCTCATGGTTACGCTGCCCGACGCCCAATACTTCTTCGGCAAGATGACCATGTACCCCTCGTACAACCGCTATGCGCGCGACCTCATCCTCCACTTCCTCGACAAGCACTTCGGCGACCGTAACCACTTCGTCACACCCCACCATCCCCTGCTCATCGAGCATCCCGTGGAGGAGCTCGACGTGGTGCTAACCGAGGATGACTTCAAAGCTGATTATCGCCTGCTGAATGCCGCCGTGCGTCGGCTGGGTTGCAACATCCCGCCGCTCGTGAATGCCTATATGAACCTCTCGCCCACCATGCTGGAGTTCGGAACCGCCATCAACGACGACTTCGGCGACGTCGAAGAGACCGGCATCCTCATCGATGTCAACGCTATGCATGAGGACAAGATTAAACGCCACATCGCCTCTTTCATCAAGGAACAGCCTCAATGGGCACACCGCGTGGCCGACAACAAGATTCTCTATTCGCCGCGCCCGCGTCTGCGCCGCCCCTTCAGGAAAAAATAGCCGCACAACGACGCCGCAAGGACGCCCGTGCTGTTTGAGGCGAAGTCCCACCACTCGCCGCCGCGGTAGGTCGTCAGGTATTCCTGAGCCAGTTCAATGCCTCCGCTCAGCACGATGGGCAACACCAGCGCTCCTATCAGCAGCCAAACGCGGTTGACCGTAAATCCCGAATTGCGCATCACGCCCCGCGAAGGATCCTCCCTATGACAATGGAGATATTCCAGCCAGATGATTGCACTAAAACCACCATACATGCAGAAATGGACGAACTTATCGAAATTCGTTATCTCGTCCAACTCCGTATGCGGAGGCTTAAAGAATGAAAGGAACAGGATAACCGCTAACACCAGCAGCGAAAACTTATACTGTTTTATGAAAAGCCAAACTCTGTGCATTGTTCTCTGAATTTTCGGCAAAGGTAAGACATTTTTCCCAATCCGCCTACACTCAACCTCTTTTTCCCCATTGAAGGATGAAACTCCACGACTATTTAACCTTTTCAAAGTCCGAGCGGCGGGCCATCATCTTCCTGCTGGCGGTCATTGTGGTGCTGGCTATCGTGCTGTCAGGGAAGAAGAAGGAGAGCACCTCGGACATTCAACTTGCAGAGACAAAGCACACGACATCGGCTGAAATTGTCTTCGATGAAGCGTCACAGCCCTTTGCCTTCAATCCCAACACAGCCGACTCGGCTACCCTTCGTGCCGTTGGCCTGAGTCCCTTCGTCAGTTCAAACATTGTTAAGTATCGCCGTGCAGGAGGCCGTTTCCGTCGTCCTGCCGACCTCGCCCGCATCTACGGCATGGATAGCGCCGCCTTCGCCCGCATCAAGCCCTACATCTATATCCCCAAAGAAGACTCACCTAGACCTTCTCGCCCATCCAGTCCAAAGAACCCACCCGACGTAACTCAAGCGGACAGCCAAGCTTACCAGCCCAGCCCCTACAAAGAATACATGGAGAACAAACTCCCCGCGGGAGTATTCCTTGACCTCAATAAGGCCGACTCTGCCGACCTCGTCCGCATTCCCGGCATTGGCCCCTACTTTGCCAGTCATATTGTTAGCCTTCGCCGTCAGTTAGGCGGCTACGTCTCCCTGAGTCAACTCAGCGACATCCCCAACCTGCCCGAAATCGGAGACTATGTCTATGTTGAGGAGGGGGCTCAGCAACGTATCAAAGTCAACAGCGCCACGCTGCGCACCCTCACCCGCCACCCCTACATCGGCTACTATCGGGCCAAGGCCATCATGGACATCCGCCACCGCGACGGACGTGTCGTCAGCCTTCGCCAACTCTCCTTCCTCGACGAATTCTCTGACGAAGACATCCAACGTCTTGCGCCCTATCTCTCGTTTGAATAGCATGCCCGCCGCCTATTCGGTTTCGCGGCGGAGGGGGTAGTGGTTACGCTGGTGTTCAAAGGTATCGGGCGAGGCTTTGAGGCGACGGCTGTCGGCATCGATGTCGTAGGGAGCTACGGCAGGGGGAGGTGTTTCAGCAACGATGGGGGGAAGACCGAAAAAGGCCGTGAGGGCGTCAAGCACCATCTGCGAGGCACGTGCCTTGCCATCGGCGCTGTAGCCAGCGATGTGAGGCGTGGTGATGCGGGCCAGGCGGAGCAAGTCGAGGTCAACATGGGGCTCGCCCTCCCAGACATCGATGACAGCCTGGCGGATTTGTCCGCTTTGCAAGGCCGATTTCAGCGCTTCAGTCTCCACCACGCCTCCGCGCGAGGTGTTAATGAACAAAGGTTTGCGGCGTAACGAGGCAAAGAAAGCGTCATCCGCCATGTGCCATGTAGGGTACGGCCCGTCTTTCGTTAGCGGCACGTGAAAGGTGAGGATATCGCTTTCGGCAGCCAAAGTATTGAGGTCAACAAGACAACAGGTCAACAAGTCAGCACGTTGGGTGCGGTCTGCAAAGCGGCTTGTTGACTTGTTGACTTGTTGACCTGTTGACCTTTCTTCGGCCAGTGGGGGGTCACAGCAGAGAACACGCAGCCCGAGGCGCTCAGCCATCACCTTGACGCGCGAACCGACGTGGCCAAGACCAACAATGCCAATAGTGCTGCCGGAGAGGGTAATGACGCCTTCGTCAGCCATCAAACGTAGCGCACACTCCACATATTGGCAAACCGACGAAGCATTACAGCCCGGGGCGTTCGTCCAACGAATGCCGTTGGCTTCACACCAAGAGGTGTCGATATGGTCGTAACCAATGGTGGCCGTGGCAACGATACGGACGCGGCTGCCGGCAAGTAGCGAGGCATCGCAGCGGGTACGGGTGCGCACGACGAGCGCATCCGCCTCGCGGACAGCCTCTGCCGTGATGGCCTCGGCAGGAAGCGCAGTCACCTCTGCCACGCGGCGTAACGGCGTCAGCAGGTAAGGAATATGCTCGTCAACGACAACCTTCATTAAAACTATGAACTATGAATTATGAACTATGAACTTCAATAGACTTTTGAAGGACAAGGAGGCTCTCGGGACCCATGTTGAACAGCAGATCCACGATGCTGAGATTGGGACGAAAACCGAAGCGGGGCGCAAACACCTGATAGTATGTCGCAGGGTGGAAGGTGACGTCGGCGGTGTAATCGCCTTTGGGGTGGATAAGCTCGCGGAAATCAGCATCCCCGCCTGTTGCCGTGGGCAAGGGGAGGCTGGCGCACCAGCTCTCCGTCGGACGGAGGACAGGATGAATGTCGATGAGCTGGCAGCAAAGCGCCATCAGCTGGAGGTTAAAGTCGAAGAGGAACTCGAAGCGTCGTTCAAAGAAGGGGCGGAAATCATCCTCGTAATAGAGGAAGAAGGGCGTCTGGCCATAGGCCGCCTCCAGCGCATTCCAATGCTGATGACGCCAGTTGCCATGGTCGGAGATACGCACGTCGCGCATATAGCACTTGGGCGTCAAGGCCTTCTCCGTAGGGATGGTGAGCACCTGCAGGCCATCGCCGCTGCCTATCACACAGCGGTTGCGGTACGTCTGCTTCACATAGTGATCCCACTGCTCAATCCATACCTCCTGGCCGTCGCAAAGCAGCAGCTTCGTGAAGTACCATACAGGAGGAAGATAAGCCGACGACAACAGCATTCACCAAATTATCAACTATTAATTGTCAATTATCAATTGTATTTTTTCACTCCCGTGAACAAGCGTTTCCAGCGAACCTTGCCATCGAAGAGGCTGCGATCCTTGTCGAGACTCAACCAGATGAAACGCGGCTTGCCCACGATGTGGTCCTCGGGCACGAAGCCCCAATAACGGCTGTCGAGGCTGTTGTGGCGGTTATCGCCCTGCATCCAGTAGTAGTCCATCTTGAACGTGTAGCTTGTGGCCACCTCGCCGTTGATAAAGATGACGCCATCGCGGACCTGCAGGTCGTTGCCCTCGTAGACACGGATGGGACGCTCGTAGAAGGGCAGGTTGTCCAGCGTGAGCTCCACCGTAGCTCCCTTGGCGGGAATCCACAGCGGGCCATAGTTGTCGATGCTCCAGCCCGTGCGCTTGTTCAATGGATAGAGGCCGCCGTCGGTATCCTGCGGCATCAGCGTGACGCTCGTCACAAAGTCGCGCTTGCGCAGCTCGTCCACCATCCGTTGTGTCAACGGCAAGTAGTAGAGCGTGCCTGCGGCGTTGTGTCCCTTCAGGTCCTCCAGACTGATGCCCAACTCGCGGCGCAGCTTCTCGGGGATGGGACGTGTGGTGGCCACTTGATAGAAGTACTGCACGTTTTCCGGTTCCTTGTTCGCCACGCCGTCCAGATAGATCACACGGTCCTTGATTTCCAGCGTCTGTCCGGGCAGACCCACGCAACGTTTCACGTAATTCTCCCTACGATCTACGGGGCGAGTGGCTATGCGGCCGAACTCACGCTCGTTAGCCGCAATGTAGCGACGTCCCTTGGCAAGGAAACGGTCGAACGCTTGCCGCTCATCCCATGCCGAGAGGCTGTCCGTGACAGGATAGCCGCCACTGAGTTGCGCGCTGATATCCGAGGCCAGCTTGTAGTAGTCTATGGAACTATACTTCGGGTTGCTGACGATGGTGTCGCCCGTCGGGTAGTTGAAGACCACGATGTCGTTCTGCTTCACCTTGCCCCATCCGGCCACGCGCTTGTAGCTCCACTGCGGTTTCTCGATGTAGCTCTTGCCGCCGCCCAGCCACTTTGGCATGGTGTGCTGCGTCAGCGGCATGGTGAGGGGCGTGATGGGCTTGCGCGGGCCGTAGGCCACCTTGCTCACATAGAGGTAGTCGCCCACCAGCAGGCTCTTCTCCAGAGACGACGAGGGGATGGTGTAGTTCTGAAACCAATAGAGGTTGGCGAAATAGACGCCCACCAGGGCAAACACGATGGCATCTACCCAACTCATCACCCCGCGCCAGAAATCGCTCTTCAGGTTCTTCCACCACGTCCACGGCACCAACTTGGTGATGTAGGCATCAAACAGGAACGGAACCGCCAGCAACCCCCACCAGCTCTTAATCCAATAGAGGAAGGCCAGAAAGAGCACCAGGACGATGATACACTTTATCCACTGCTTACGACTTGCTTTTTTCATATTACACTTTTTTTATTTCAGGCTTTAGACGGAACGTCCCCTACCCTGGGTTTCATTATTAACGCTTTTTTAGATCCGTCCTCTACTTCAGCCACGGAAATAGGTCCTCTATGCCAAACAGTCCGCTACCCTGCCGTGCCGTGAACTCCGCTGCCAGCACAGCACCGAGAGCGAGTCCCGTACGGTCCTTGGCCGAATGCGTTAGCGTAATCACATCCGCATCGCTCTCGTAACACACCGTGTGAATGCCCGGCACTTCGCCCTCGCGGATGCTGGTGATGGGCACCGTGCCCGCGTGCTTCAATGCGCCGCGTATGTCGTCGGCAATGGTGATGGCCGTGCCGCTGGGCGCGTCCAGTTTGTGGATATGGTGTGTCTCCTCCATGTGGACGGTGTAGCTCGGGTAGCCATTTAAAAGCTGCGCCAACTGGCGGTTTACGGCGCGGAACAGCGCCACGCCCACGCTGTAGTTGCTGCTCCAGAACAACGTGTGTCCGCCTATCACGCAGAGGCTACGCAGTTCCGCCTCGTGGTCGGCATACCAGCCCGTGGTGCCGCTCACCACCTTCACCCCCTGCGCAAAGGCACGCTTTACATTGTCGAAGGCCACCGTGGGAGCGGTAAACTCTATGGCGACATCGGCGCTGCGGAACGCCGCGCTGTCGAAGTCCTGCAGGTTATCCACATCGATGATGCTGACCACCTCGTGGCCGCGGCTCAGGGCAGTCTTTTCCAACAAATGCCCCATCTTGCCATATCCGATAAGTGCTATTTTCATTGTTTCTTTTGTTTTTCGCCGCAAAGGTAGAAGATTTTCGCCAAAAAACCACTATTTTTGCCCAAATTCTGAAAAACCCCATGGAAGAACTGCTGCGCTACGTCTGGAAACACCGCCTGTTTCCGCTCTCTCCCCTCAAGACCATCGACGGCCTTCCCGTCGAAGTTATTGACCCTGGCCTCTCCAATCCCAACGCGGGGCCTGACTTCTCTGGCGCCAAAGTCATCATCGACGGCACAAAGTGGGCGGGTAACGTGGAACTCCACATGAAGGCATCTGACTGGTTCCTCCACCACCACGACGAGGACGAGCGCTACGACTCCATCATCCTCCATGTTGTTTGTGAGAGCGATGCCACCATCCACCGCCGTGACGGGCAGCTCATTCCCCAGTTGGTACTCCCTATCCCCGATACCGTCCGAGGGCGTTATGAAGCCCTGCTCCAAGAAGAACACTACCCGCCCTGCTACCACATTGTGGGCGACCTTTCGAAGCTGACCATCCACAGCTGGCTCTCTGCCCTACTGTTCGAACGGTTGGAGATGCGCCGCGCGCAGATTCTGGAACGCTACGAGCAGCACGAGAAGAACTGGAACGATGCCCTCTTTGCTACCATTGCCCGTTCCTTCGGCTTTGGCGTCAACGGCGAAGCCTTCGACACCTGGGCACGCTCCATCCCTTTTCGTGCCGTCGATAAACACCGTGATAATCTTCTCCAGATAGAGGCTATCTTCTTCGGCCAGGCAGGGCTGCTGCGTCCCGAAGCGCTCCCCCACTACTACCGCGACGAAGCGCAGAAAGAGCCCTATTACCAACAGCTCTGCCACGAATACGACTTTCTTGCGCACAAGTTCAACCTGCGCCCCATCAGCACCTCACTCTGGCTGTTTGCCCGCATGAGGCCCGACAACTCGCCCTTCGTGCGCATGGCTCAGCTAGCTATGCTTTATTATAATGAAAGCCTTTCGGCAGCCACGCTGGTTGGCTTGCCCGATAAAGAAAACATCCTTTCCCTGCTGCGCGTGGGGACGTCGCCCTACTGGAACACCCATTTCACTTTCGGCAGCACACCTACCATCAACCGCCCGAAGGTGGTAGGCGATGCTTCGCTGGCCCTGCTGCTCATCAACGCCGTTGCCCCCTTCCTCTTCACCTACGCCCGCCACATGGGCGACGATGCCACGCAAGAGAAGGTCTTAAACCTCCTTGAGCAACTGCCCGCGGAGAACAACTACATCACGCGCAGCTGGAGCACCTGCGGCCTCAACGTCGGCAGCGCTGCCGACAGCCAGGCGCTCATCCACCTCAAACGCCTCTACTGCGAGCGAAAGGACTGCCTCCGCTGCCGCATCGGCTATCAGTATCTGAAAAAGGGATAGTAGCCTATCGCGTATTCCCCATTTTATCCACCAAGATGATGTCCTGCGCCTTCAGCGCGACCTTGCAGGCACGGCGGGCACGGAACGTCAGCGTGCAGACAACGCCGTCGCCGTTCAGCGTTTCGCGGTCACCGGTGTTGACAAACGTCGGATAAAGCACCTTGTCGCCATTGGCATGCAGACGATCGTAGGTGAGGTTCTCCATCTCCTTCGTGCCCGTGGGCTCCACGCCAATGAACTCCAGGTCGGAGGCATTGTAGGGCAGGGCAAAGCCGAAGGCGTTCACCTCGCTCAGCCCCTCGCCCACCACATCGATGTTCAGCTTCTCGCCGGCTTTCAGGTCTATAGCTCCTGACTTGTTGACTTGTTGGCCCGTTGACTTGTTGACCTCGAGTCGCAAGGCGCCGGAAAAATGCTCGACCCATTGCTCAGCACCACCACGCACCTGGGTGGCAACGACAGAGATGTCGCAGACGTCGATACGCCCGTTGTAGTCGATGTCACCGCCGCTGACGTAGCCGTCAAAGTCGGGGTCGCCCGCCCGCAGGCCGGTGTAGTTCATATAGGAGGTGAAGTCGTCCATGTCCACACGTCCGTCGTGGTTGATGTCACCCGGAAGGAGTATCTCCGTGCCAGGGACGCGGAAGACGTAGAGCTGACGGCCAGAGCCGAAGTCGCCCCTTCCGCGGGTGACCTCCATGCGCAGGTAGCGCACGCTGGGAGAGCCGTTGAAGGAGATTTCCTTCGTTTTACTGTCGGCGGCCCAGCGGAAGGGCTGCGGAATGCTCCACGTGCGGCCATCGCTACTGTAGGCGATGGTGCCTTCCTGAAGCGTGCCGTTGCCGGCATCCTCGCGGGGGAGGTAGTGGAGCTTGTCGAGTTGAATGGTGCAACGGAGGTCGATGTCCATCGTGAACGGCACGGCCTTCTGGAACCATTCCGTGTGCCAGACGGTGGATTCGTCGAAGTCAAAGAGATGCCATAGGTACTCGCCGCGTTGGTTGGGGCAGGAGGTCTTAGCCTCGATGCCCTTGACGGCAAACTCCAGCGGGTTGGCATCAGTAGTGGCGGAGAAGGGCGCCCACTCCGAGGCGTCATCAGCATTGACGCTACGAATCTGGAAGTCGTACTTAGTTTCGGGCGTCAGCTCCTCAAAGAGGAACTCGCCTTCGCGTAGCGTGGTGTAGCGCATCCCGTCGAAGAGGATTTCCGCATAGTCGGCATTCGCAGGCAACGTCCACGTGAGTTTGACGGTATAGGCGGTTGTGGCGCATGTGGCCGTGGGGGCTTCCAACGTGCCGCGCTTCTCGGCCAGCTTTAGCATAGGAGGCAGCGTGAAATCTTTGCAGACAATATACAATCCCTCCTTTCTTACATCCACTGCCGGAACGTCGATGGTCAGCACACCACTTTCATATTTCCACGTAGCCTTTAACCGCTTTCCCGGTACCACCTTCATATTTCTTTCTGTCATGCTTCTCACCGTCAGCTTTTTTGGTTCCGCGCCGGCATGGATGCGAAGCGTCGTCCGCTTCTCCGGCACAAAGCCGTCGAACGTACCAAAGGTGGGATGAATGATTATATCCAATTGGTCCTTGGCAACCCAGTAGTCATCCTCAATCACGGTCGATGTGTAATCCCCGTTGAGATAGGCGTCGGTGGTGCCATCATCGTCATATTCTATAAAATTGCCGTAGTCTCCAGGAACAATCTCGTATTGGCGGAAGGAATAGTCTATGTCGCGTGGTTGGTTGTGGGGTGCTGTAACGGGGATAATGGCACCTTCGCGGACGAAGAACGGGATGCGCTCCAATGGTGCGTCGTAGCTATTGAGGATGCAGCCACCCTCAATAAAAGCTCCGGCGTAGGGGTCGAACCATTTGGTGCCACCGATGTGATCATTCCAGTTCGGCAGATAGATGCCGTTGCGGATGTCGTTGCCGTCGGCGTCCATTTTTGTGTCCTGATAGATGGGAGCAACGAGGAAATACGGGCCGTACATGAACTGGTACTTCGTCAGGTTGTCAATCTTCTGGCGGTCTTTAAGAGGAGCGCGCTGTAAGACCATACTTGTCCCGCCGTTATGCGTGATATTGTGGGACATCTCGTCTTTTTCCCATGACATTGCCCGCACCATCGGACTTCCCCAACGTGCTGCTTCGTAAGCGATGCTGTAGGTGTAGGGCATGAGAGCGGACTTGAACTTCAGCCACGTGCGGTTGATGTCCTCGGCCCGTTTGCCGAGGGCATGGGGGTATTTCTCGTTGGCGCCCCAGCCGTCCATATTCAGCTCCATGGGCGTGAAGGTCTTCCATTGGAAGTCGCGTACGTTGACGGGGATATTTTTTCCGCCAAAGATGCCGTCCATATCGCTACCCACGTTGGGCTGACCGGAAAGGCCCGAGCCGATGTAGGTGGGGATGTGGAAGCGGATGTACTCCCATTGCCCGCCCACCTGGTCGCCGCTCCAGAGGCCGGCATAGCGCTGCGTGCCTGCCCAGCCGTCGCAGGTGATGATGAAAGGACGGGCATGGTCCGCCTGCTCGGGCATGATTTTCGCCACATCGGCCACGCCGTTGAGGCCGAAGCTGTAGCCTGCGCCCACCCAGGCGACGTCAGTCTTGAGGACACGCACGCCGCCGTCGCGTATCTCGCCCACGATGTCGCGCTGGAGCAGCGGCTCGACACCCTCTTTCGGGTGGAGGTCTGATTGCGTCCAGAGGCCGACCTCCACGCCGTGCTCGTGGGCGTACTGGCCGAACTGGCGCAGGTTGTCGATATTGCCCTCCAGCGAGCCCGTCTGGCCGTAGCCCGAGCCGTAGCCGTCGTTGGGCAGCACCCAGCCCAGCGGCATGTCGTGTGCCGCATAGCGGTCAATCACGGCACGGGCGGAGAACTGATAGCTCGGCCGTCCGAGCGAGTCTTTCAGCTCGTCGTTAAGGCTTTCGCGGATGCCGCCGGCCACGGGCTTCTGGCTCTCCTTATAGCGTTTGCCGTCTTCGAAGAGCACGCCGCCTTCCTCGGTCTCCGTCCAGTAGTCGCGGTTGTAGGCATTCAAATGTCCCTCGTAGAAGCCGAACTTCGGCAACAGCACGGGTTTGCCCGTCAGCTGGTAGTAGCCATTTACCGGTGAGCCTCCAGACGGTGAAACCATTACAAACATATCCAAATAATCTGCATCGTGGCTGAGCACCACCTCGTCGGGTTTGGTGGCGCCGAAGTCGTAGCGGCCGGGCCGGAAGGTGTGGAACATAATGCTGTAGCCCGCCGTGCTCCAGTAGAAAGGTGTGGGGCTTGAGACGCCACCGTCCGTCCAGTTGTTGGTGTTGACAATCTGAATTATCTTGCCCGCGTGCGAGAAGCGTCCGTTCTGCATGCCGCCGCCGTAGAAGCACTCGTCAGCCGTGCGCGAGAGGCGCACGACGGTGTGGTGATTCTCGATGCTGACGGGAGCTGTCTCATGGAACAAATCAAATAGTTCACCTGGTGGACTTCCATAAAGCCGATAAGCAGCCGCCATCAACCCTGTCTGCTCATTAAATGTCAGACTTAGATTATCGGTTTTTACTTTTAGCCCTTCTACCTTTATTCCATTTACCCCAACCCCATAAGGAGAATTTCGCGGGTTGTCCACCAGGATTTTCGCCTCGGGCTTGGCCTCGGGGTCGCGCACGGGGCCTCCGGCGGGGTCCTGGAAGATGCGGACGATGCCCGGCCCGTAGAAGTCCAGATGGCGCACCTGCCCGTCCATGTATCGCACCTCGACGGTTGTCTCGCCCGTCTTGACAATCTCTTTCACTTGTGCCTTGACAGACACGCCCAGCGCCAGTAGCGCCACAAGCATGATTAGCGTCTTTTTCATAGTTGATTCAATTTGTTGGTGACAAAGATAGGGTGAGCCGAGCGAAAAAGCAAATTTTATTTGATTTTTCCGAGGCGCCGCCTATCTAAAAGCCCCGAAGGGGGATTAAAGATAGGGTGAGCCAAGCGAAAAAGCCCTTTTTCCCACGAAGCAGGAAAAAGAGGCCAAAGACAAAGACGGTTTCCTTAAAACTCAATTGGGTTTCAATTAAAACTCAATTGGATTTTAATTAAAACTCAATTGGATTTTAATTAAAACTCAACTGGATTTTAATTAAAACTCAGCTGAGTTTTAAGAAACTTCCCTTGCGCTGCGGAATCTTCAGCAACTGCTGAAGAGAAATCCCCAAAGGAAAAGAAAACACGTTTTACATCGGAAAAAGTAAAAAAAACAACTTTTTCTTGCTTTTTTGAAGTATTTGCACTACCTTCGTCACATCTTATAAATCCTTAATCATCCAAGAGAGTATGAAAAGACTATTGACCATCGTCTGCTGCTTCCTGGTAGCAGCAAGCAGTTTCGGCCAGCAGGCCCTGGGGCAGCGGCCCAGAGTGAAATCGCCCGTGGTGAACGCCGACGGCACGGTGACCTTTAACTTCTACGACCCGTCGGCAGAGAAGGTGAGCGTGACGGGCGACTTTGACGAGATACGCGGCAAGTCGCTGCCGATGACCAAGCAGGAGAACGGCGTGTGGACGGTAACGACGGAGCCCCTCGCCCCCGAGCTCTACTCCTACAGCCTTTCGGTGGACGGGCAGCGGTTCATCGACCCTGCCAACAGCTACGTCAACCGCGACATCTCCACGCTGAGCAACATCTTCATCGTCTCGAAATCCGACGACGACAAGGGGCACCTCTACTCCGTCAACAACGTGCCGCACGGCACGCTCGCCCGAGTGTGGTACGACAGCCCGACGCTGGGGCAGCAGCGGCGCATGACCGTCTATCTGCCGCCAAGCTACGACGGCAAGAAGCGCTTCCCCGTGATGTACCTGCTGCACGGCCACGGTGGCGACGAGACGGCGTGGGGCGACCTCGGACGGACGTCGCAGATTATGGACAACCTCATTGCCGAGGGCAAGTGCGTGCCGATGATTGTCGTCATGCCCAACGGCAACCCGACGTGCAACGCCGCGCCCGGCTGGTGGCACGAAGGGATGTACACCCCCGATGGCAACGCCTTCAACCAGCGCGGCGCCAAGGCCTCGATGGAGGAGAGCTTCATGGACATCGTCAACTTTGTGGATAGTCACTACAAGACCATCAAGAAGCGATCGGCCCGTGCCGTGACGGGACTCTCGATGGGCGGCGGACACACCTTTGGCATCTCGCGCCTCTACCCCGAGACGTTCGACTACTACGGCCTGCAGTCGGCAGCCGCGCGCATGCCTCAAGACAGGGCGAAGTTCGACGAACAGATGGCCCGCCTCTTCTCCTCAAAGCCCAAGCTCTACTGGATTGCCATCGGCAAGGAGGACTTCCTGATGCAGTCCAACACCGAGCTACGCCGCTATCTCGATGCCCATAAGTACCCCTATGAGTACTACGAGAACGACGGCGGACACATCTGGCGCAACTGGCGCATCTACCTCAGCCTGTTTGCCCAAAAGATTTTCAAAGACTAACATTCCTTAATTATATTATGAGAGATTTCATCTACCATACGCCGACGGAAGTGGTGTTCGGCGAACAGTCGGAGGAGCAGGTGGCTCGTCTGGTGAAGAAATATGGCGGCACGAAGGTGCTGGTACATTACGGCGGCCAGAGCGCCCTCCGCTCGGGACTGCTTGACAAGATTTTTCAGCTGCTGACCGAAGGCGGCGTCGCCTTCGTGAAACTCGGCGGCGTAGTGCCCAACCCCAGGCTCTCGTTGGCACAAGAGGGCATCGCCCTGTGTCGCAAGGAGAGCGTGGACTTCATCCTCGCCGTCGGCGGAGGCAGCGTCATCGACTCGGCGAAGTGCATCGCCTACGGCGTCTGCTACGACGGCGATGTATGGGACTTCTACCTCGGCAAGGCCAAGCCTCAGCAGATGCTGCCCGTGGGCACGGTGCTCACCATCCCCGCTGCCGGTAGCGAAATGAGCGAAGCCAGCGTCATCACCAACGAAGACGGCGACGTAAAGCTTGGCTACTCCAACGACATGTCGCGCCCCAAATTCGCCATCATGAACCCCCGCCGCAGTTTTACCCTGCCGCCCTACCAGACGGCAGCCGGCGTTACCGACATGATAATGCACACCATGGAGCGCTACTTCACCCGCGACGACGACATGGACTTGACAACCGACATCGCCGAAGCCATCATGCGCCGCATGAAGACCGCCGTGTACGATGTGCTGCGCAATCCCGAGGACTACCGCGCACGCACCCAGATTATGTGGGGAGGCAGCCTTGCCCACAACGGACTGACGGGCTGTGGCATCAGCGACGACTGGGCAACACACCAGCTGGAGCATGAGCTGAGCGGCATGTTCGACGTCACCCACGGCGCCGGTCTGGCTGCCATCTGGCCGAGTTGGGCACGCTACGTGATGCACGAGAACCTGAGCCGCTTTGTCCGCTTTGCCGTCAACGTGATGGATGTCCCCAACGACTTCACCGACCCCGAGACCGTCGCCCTCAAAGGCATCGAAGCCATGGAGCGCTTCTACCACGACATCGGCATGCCCGTCAACATCCGCGAACTCATCGGCCGCGACATTACCGATGACGAAATCCGCGAGATGGCACGCAAGTGCAGCCGCGACTACACCACCACCTGCGGTTGTCTGAAAGTGCTCCACGCCGAAGACATGGAAGCCATCTACCGCATGGCACGCGGATAAGGCTCACAGGCATGAAACGACTACACTTTTTCATGCTGCTGACGGTTGCTGCCGTCAGCCAGGCACAAGTGGCTTCTCCCCTGAAGGGAGGGGAGAATCTGACGCTGAACGACCTCGAGTATTTCGAGCGGCAAGGCGTCAACGTACTGGTGTTCAGCAACAGCTTCAACGGAGGCTTCAACGACGAGAAGGACTCGGGCATCGAAATCATCCACCACGGCATGCGCACTGTGCAGGGCGGCGCCGTCCGCCTCAACAACACGCCGGAGCAGTGGGACCTCGTGCCGAAGATGACAAGCCGCAAGGTGAACCGCGAGACGGGCACCATCGAAGTTACCATGCGTTACGACGACTATGACTTTGAAAGCCGTGCCGTGGTGACGGCAAAGGGAAAGGCCATAGAGATTGCTGTCTGGCTGGATAAGCCCGTGCCCGACGCGCTACCCGGCGAGGCTGGCTTCAACCTGGAGTTCCTGCCCTCGCAATACTGGCTGAAGACCTACACGATGGACGGGCGTTACGGCCGTCTGCCCCGCTACGCCACCAGCCAGACCGTTACTCGCCCCAACAGCGAAAAACCTCGCCAGTTCAAGGGCTTCCGCACCTACGACGACCGCGGCACGGGGCGTTTCATTGACCCACTGCCCATCGAGACAGGCCATCGCATCGTCCTGGCTACCGACGACCCTGAACGCATGATCTCCGTCAGCAGCGACGATGCCGAGCTATGCCTCTACGACGGTCGCATGCTGGCGCAGAACGGCTGGTTTGTCCTGCGTAGCGTGCTGCCAAAGGGCCGCACGGGCAAAGTCGTCACGTGGACGGTAGAGCCCCACGCCATCCCAGGCTGGATACGAGAGCCGAACATTGGCTTCTCGCAGATAGGCTACACACCCGAGCAGCCGAAGGTGGCCGTCATCGAGCTTGACAAGAACGACTCACCCCAAACCACAGCCACCATTGAGCACATCCTCCCCGATGGCACCATCGAAACAGTCTTTCAAGGCGACATCAAGCCCTGGGGACCTTATTTCAAGTACAACTACGTGAAGTTCGACTTCTCAGCCGTGCGTGAGCCCGGTGTCTATTTCATCCGCTACGGCCAGACGAGGACCAACGACTTCCTCATCGACGAACATGTTTATGACAAGATTACCGATGCCACCACCGACGTGTGGGTGCCCATCCACATGAACCACATGTACGTCAACGAAGGCTACCGCACCTGGCACGGCGAACCATTCAAGGAGGGCTACCTACAGGCGCCACCCAGCGACCACTTCGACTTGCACAGCCAGGGTGCTACCACCGACACCAAGTACAAGCCCTACGAACTCATCCCAGGCCTGAACATCGGCGGATTCTTCGATGCCGGCGATTTCGATATTGAAACCGGCTCGAACATCAGCGTCGTGCAGAACTTCATCCGTACGTGGGAGCTCTTCCACCCCCAGCGCGACGAGACATTCGTCAGCCAGCAGCAACGCTACGTCGATCTCCACCGCCCCGACGGCGTGCCCGACATCCTGCAGTTCATCGAACATGGTGTACTGAACCTCGTGGCGCAGGCCGAGCAGATTGGACACATGGCGCAAACGCTCTCCAACTCCGTCCTTGACAACTACCACCACCTTGGCGATGCCGCCAGCATCACCGACGGCCTCCACTATGACCCCTCGCTGAAACCCTACGAAGTCTCTGCCGATGGCAAGCGTAGCGGTACGCCCGATGACCTCTGGGCTTTCACCACGCGCAGCCCGCAGCTCGACCTTCGTGCGGCCACCATGTTTGCCGCTGCCAGCCGCGCCCTCGAAGGCTACAATGATAGCCTCGCTGCCCGTGCCCTCGCCCAGTCGAAGCGATTGATGAAGGAAGCCTCTACCCTGATGTCCCGATCCTCCTCTAACCTCTCCCGAGGAAGGAGGGCTGGCGAGAGCATGGAAACCAACCTGCAACTCTATGCCGCCACTGGCGAGAAGAACTACCTCGACAACTTTACAAAACAAGTATGGGATGCCCTCGACCGTAATGTGTCGTTCAGCATTCAAACCGCCCTCGACGCCATCCCCTACATGGATGCCGCCTACCGCCAGCGGTTGCGCCCATACGTCGAGCACTTCAACGCCTACATCAAGGACTTCGACAAGCAGAACCCCTACGGTGTGCCCATCGGGAGGGGTAACTGGGCGGGCATCGGCGCCTGCCTCAGCTTTGGCATCGCCGTCAACTACGCTCATCTGTATTTCCCCGACATTGTCAGGAAGGATGAGGTCTATCGCGTAGCCAACTGGCTCTACGGCTGCCATCCCTACCACAACTATTCGTTTGTCGCCGTCGTGGGAGCTGCCCGTCCCAAACAAGTGTTCTACGGCAACAACCGTGCCGACTTCTCGTTCATCCCCGGCAACGTGGCACCCGGACTGCTGTTCCGTCAGCCCGACCATTTCGAAAACTTCGATGACTGGCCCTTCCTCTGGGGACAAAACGAGGGTACCATCGCCGGCAACACCCAGTACATCATCTTCGGCTCGTCGCTGAAGGACATCGTGGGCAACGTCTCCCCAAAATACTAACTTATAAGTATTGTGCCATCCTTCTTTTCGCCGTACCTTTGCCGAAAAAACCAACAAAGAAGAAATTATGTATTTCACAGGTGTTATCATTGCAGCATGTACGTTCCTGGCCATCGGCATCTGGCATCCTATTGTCATCAAGACCGAGTATTACTGGGGTACACGCCCTTGGATAGTGTATCTGATAATAGGAATTGCCTGCATCGTGGCTGCCCTGTTTATCAAGAACACCACGATCTCGGCCGTTGTAGGCGTATTTGGGGCGTCGGCACTATGGGGCATCGGCGAACTGTTCAAGCAGAAGAGACGTGTTGAGAAAGGGTGGTTTCCCAAAAATCCTAAACGAAAATGAAAAGAGAAACGCAACCAATAGAATCCCAACGGGAAATATGGATTGACTGGATGCGAGTGACCGCTTGCTTCCTCGTCATGATGACACACAGCTGCGAGCCTTTCTACTTAGGAGGCGAGGGGTCGCTGATTCTCACGCAATCCGATGCCATCTGGGTGGCAATACTCAACTCGCTGCCTCGCGCGGCAGTTGCGCTATTTGTCGTGGCCTCCAGCTACTTGCAGTTCCCGCTCCACTACCCCACCCGCGTGTTCTTCGCTAAGCGGGCGACGCGGCTGCTGATACCGTTTGCGTTCTGGACGGTGGTCTATGCTCTCGTTTGGGGTGAGCCGGTGCAGAACTTCAAGGACCTGCTGTTGAACTTCAACTACGCTGCCGGCCATCTGTGGTTCGTTTATATGCTTGCTGGCCTCTACCTGCTGATGCCGCTGCTGTCGCCCTGGGCCGAACGCGTGGGCAAGCGCGAGCTGCAGCTCTTTCTGGGCATCTGGCTTTTCACCACGCTCATCCCGCTCATCCGGCAGGGAGTGGGCGGCGCGGCGCCCGTCATCTACGGCCCTTCGGGAATCCCCAATGCCGCCAAGTACCCCCTGTGGGGCGAGGCGAGTTGGAACACTTACGGTGCGTTCTACTACTTGTGCGGCTTCGTAGGCTACCTGCTGCTGGGGCTCTACTTCCGCAAGTTCGTCGGCAGGCTCTCGTGGGGCCGGACGCTGGGCATCGCCCTCCCCGCGTTCCTCGGTGGCCTCGCCATCTGCTGTGGCGGTTTCCTCTGGAGGGTATGGGGCGACACCCACGGCGTGTTCCCCTTCGAAGGCCCCGTGGGACTGGCAGCCTTATGGGAAGGCCCTTGGCTCAACGACACGCTGGGCGTCGCGCTGATGACCGTGGCGTGGGTGTTGATGTTCCGGAAAATCGGGTCGGGAGGCTGGTTCTACGTGCACATGCTGCTGCCCGTCTCAAAGGCAAGCTATGGCATGTACCTTTGCCACATGCTGTTGCTGGGTGCGCTCTCAGCGTGGCTGCGCACGGCATTAGGCACGGGAGCCGATGGTGTGCTGGGCGTGTGGACAACTCCTGTCCAAATTTTTACTACGGCCCTGCTCTCCTTTGTCGGCGTGGCCCTCTTCAGCGTGCTTGTCCGCCGTATTCCCAAACTGGGGAAGTGGATTATCGGCTAGCCTTTACGCCCCGACCACCCATTTGCTGCCTGGCAGATACGTCAGTAGCTTGGTGGTAAGGGCACAGCTGATGAACGTGCAGATGGCTATGAGCGGGATAGCGGCATAGACAGGCACAGCGGGCTGCGCAGCACCGCCCTCGCCGATGAACAGCACCACCCACAGATGCAGCCATAGCAGATGCATCAGATACATACCAAAAGAGAGCTTTGAGAGTGTCGTGATGAACTTCGGAGCTTTCTTCTTTTGTATGCAGGTGAACAGCAGCACGGCGCCAAAGGTGGCCAGCACCACATTGGGCGTCGTAAACTCCCAGCCCCATTCAAGCTCAGGAGTGACAATCAGCTGCCCAGGAACGCCCTTCAGCCAGAACGACCATGCCGTAAACGCCGAGCCGACGACAAGGCAGACGATGCCCACCGTGCGCCGACGGGCGACGCTCCACGTCAGGTGGAAGCGGATATAGTGCGCCAGCACCAGATAGCCCAGGAAGCCGGCGAAATACCACAGCATGTGATACTGGTTCCAGAAGCACTCGCCCCACAACTCAGGGGCAACGAAGCGATGCAGATAGCGCATGAAGCATGCCACCACAAACAGCCAGAGGAACACGCGTTCTTCACGTGCCGATGCCTGCTTCAGCCACGGGGAGATGATGGGGATGAACAGGTAGAGCCCTAGCAGGGGATACATGAACCACAGATGCCCTGCCATAGAGGGGAAGTTCCACGGCAACAGCTTCAGGTCGGCCACCGACTGCTCCCACGTCATGCCACCCCATAGCAGGGGCAGGAAGGTGTAGATGAGCATGAACGCCACCATCGGGGGCACAACGCGCAAGAAGCGGCGACGATAGAAGTTACCCATCGTCTCACCCTCGCGCAAGGGTACAAGCAGATAAGCGGAAATCATCATGAACAGCGGTACGGCAATGCGCGAGCAGCCGTCGTACAACGCCACGAACAGGCGGTTCTGCTCGTTCAGCAGCAGGGACATATTCCCCGCCAACCCCGACGTATCGGCACCATAGAAGTTCTCAGCAGCATGCACCAGCATCACCAGAAAGCAGGCCGTCACCCGCAAATAGTCAGCAAAGGCAATTCGTTCTTTCTCCATCGTAAAATCTTTTTGTTCCAGATGCAAAGATAGAGCAAGCCGAGCGAAAAACCAAATATATTCGAGCTTTTCCGAGGCGCAGCCTATTTTCAACGAAGTTAAAGATAGGGCAAAATCAGCGAAAAACCAAATGCCGAGGCTTTAAATGTTCCAAAAAAAAGCACACTATTTTGTGAGGCTCGTAGCAAATAATTCCATATCGCTGGTGGTATGGAGGATTTTTCGTATATTTGCACCGAATTACTACGAAACTATGACAAAGATTTCCTACAACAAAATCCAAGTAGAAGACCGCAATGTCTTTTATCGTGAGGCTGGCTCAGCAAAGAAGCCTGCTTTTCGATTCTTTAATATGGCCACTGTCGTGTGCTTCGTCTTTACATTCTATGGAATGATAACACTGACTTCATGTAGCAAGGAAAATGACGATAATGACACTACACCAGATTCTGAGAAGCCGGTGGTCATCGACTGCGTGAAGCCCGACTATCTGAAGGCTGGTGACAAGGTGGCCTTGATCTCGCCATCGTATTTCACGTCAATGGAGAATGTGGAGAAGACTGCCGCCGTACTGCGTGGATGGGGACTAGAGCCTGTTGTCGGTCCGAATGTCGGCAAGGTGACGGAAGGAAAATATGCCGGCACCGTGGCCGAACGAGTGAGTGACATCCGTTGGGCACTCAACGATCCGTCCATTAAGGCCATCATCTGCAATCGCGGCGGATATGGTACAATACAACTTATTGACCAACTTACGTTGGCAGAGCTGAAAGAATCGCCGAAATGGCTGGTGGGATTCAGCGACATCTCTACGCTGCACGGGTTGCTGAGCCGTGCGGGAGTCATGAGCATACACGGTACGATGAGTTCGTTTCTGGCCAAAGGCGGTACCGACATAACCAGCACGCTGATGCGTGACCTGCTTTTAGGTAATGTGCCCCGCTACGAGCTGCTGGCACATAAGCAGAATATCGTTGGCACAGCTAGTGGCGTACTGGTAGGCGGCAACCTCTGTACGTTTACGCCGAACCTCGGCTCACAGGCCGATGCCACCAAGGGCAACAACCTGATTCTCCTCATAGAGGAGGTTGGAGAATCTATGCATAACATCGACCGCCAGATGCGTATTCTTCAGATGAATGGTGTACTTGACCGCTGCAAGGGCATCATCTTGGGTGAGTTCACCGACTGCGGCACCGAGTTTACCTACGAGAGTGTGGAGGCTATGTTGCACGACATGCTGAAAGACTATGACATCCCCGTACTCTGCGGATTCCCTGCTGGTCATGGCGACGTGAACCTGCCTCTTGTGATGGGCGCTCCAGTCACTATCGACGTTCGCAACGATGGCGCCACCCTGCAATTCAACATCGAAGGCAACCAACAGCAGGTGAACATTGCCGACATCACTGCTCCGACGACCCCTGCCGCCGTCCGTATGCGTCTGGCAGGAAAGAGGGAATAGCCGGACCCACTAAAAGCCAAGTCACTTTACATACACCTTTCGTCCGTTTACGATGTTCAATCCTTTCCGTAAGGAACTCATTCGCTGACCCTGTAGGTTGTAGATAGCCGTCCCCTCCTGAAGAAGAGATGAAAAGTCCTTCCCTTCAGGGGAAGATTCAGGAGAGGCTATTCCTGTCGCTTGTACCTCGAATACGCCCGTGAAGGACTCCTGGTCGTTCTCCACCGTTACGGTGTAAAGGCCGTTTACGTAGGCGGAGATGTCGATGTTGAGGCCTACGATGCCCGCTGCGTCGATGGTTTTTTCATAGACGACGTTGTCCTTTTCGTCGGTAATGCATACCAGATAGGCATCAGCAAGCAGGTCGAGATTGATTCCCAACTGCAGTTGGTTGTATTCGCCATAAAGCGACCGTTCGGCCTCCCTCTTCATGGGCGATTTAGGCTTTGTCTT